>Ga0315298_1000134_pt1 | contig 143138 bp, 136 predicted proteins | sample WHS_1_MG_FD_203077 | JGI IMG/M metagenome (GOLD analysis project Ga0315298, IMG submission 203077) | Extremophilic microbial mat communities from Washburn Hot Springs, YNP, Wyoming, USA - WHS_1_MG | ecosystem: Environmental > Aquatic > Thermal springs > Hot (42-90C) | place: USA: Wyoming...
GTATTTAAGGGTCTTATACCTTGGTTTAATCAGCATACCTACCTCCCCTGGAGAATATTTTTCTCTCTATCGAAGGTAGTATGCCATATTAAATAAATATTGTCAAAAATTATGCCGTTTTATATAGATAGTTTATTAGACCCTCTTCATTTCTCTCAAAGTCAATAAACAAGTCTGCCCCCAAGACCTTTCACTTTCAAGGTAATTCGTTATCGTTAAAAGGTTTAAAAATTATCTGCTCATGATGGTATATTACATTATTTTGGGATAATAGGTTTTCTAATAGGTTCTCTTTTTACCCCTCCTCCTGGTGGAGGTGGTGGTGCCTCTTCAAAAGTAATGTTAATCAGGTTTGTTCGGGACATATTTCCAACCTTATCAAATGCTTGAATATAACAAACCATTCCCTTCTCCCCAGACCTACGTCTATAATCAAAGACATAAGTATTACCTTCGTAAGGTCTATTTCGAGTGGCTAAGACTCTATCCATCTCATCAAGAAGCCTTACTTCCTTAACCCCTGCCATTCCCCTATCCACAACATCAGCCCTTATAGTGATCAATGAATCACGGGTTCTAAGGGTTTCTCTATGAGGGTCCCCTGTAGGAGCTGGTGGTGGCCATACATTAGAAATGGTAGGAGGAGCATCATCTGAATAGACAAAGAAACTTTTTTCATCGGTTCTATCCACTTTATCTCTTGCTACGACAGTTATCATTCTTCGGCCACTACCAAAAACCATAGCCCTAAGGTACTGTGTTAGATTTGGTTTATCTTCTCTTGCATTAATAGTATCCCTTACAACACCGTCTACTTTGATCGTGAAGTCCTTAATTCCTACATCGTCAGTTGCATTTACAACAATTTGAAAGCCTTCTGTTCCAGCCTTTACTACAGTGCCATCTGTTGGAGAATTTATAGAAAGTTGTGGGGGATTCAAATCGACATAATAGTAACGCGAAGTATCAGAGAAAAAACATTCCCCCGTATGCACACCAGTAAAATAGACCCTTGCAGTAACAGTCACCATTCCTCCTATAGGATCAGGTGGGGTGTAAAGGTCGGCATGAGCGGTTCCTCCATCGGGAGTTATGTTTCCTCTGCGTGTCTCTTCATAGCGGTTTATAGGGAATATTATCCTTACCCAGACTTTACCATTAAAATAAAGGTACCAAGGGTTACGGATCCCTACCCAAACAGTCTGGTGGATGGGATATCTTTCTAAGACTTCGTAATCGCCAATAAAACGATTTGTGTTTCGGTCTTTGACTGATATACTTGTGAAGATGTCCCCCCCGATTGATTGGCAAAATTTATCTGTTTCGGAAGCGAGCCCGTTAGAAAGTATAATAATTATAAATATAAATGATAATATTAATACTTTCATCTTTCATCCCCCTCCTTTTATATCTACCTGGTGGTGAGAAACACCACCAGGTATTGAATAATTATCACCGTGCCCTTATATCTATTTCTTATTCTTAGCCAGGAGGCGGTAGGAAACATTCGTTAACTGTCTTTTTGTTATTGTCCTCGTCTGATTCCGCTACTACATTTGTTGAATCAATGGTTGCCTTTATCCCTGTAGATTTTCTGTATAAAAACTCCCCAATCTCGGTTATCTCAATTCCTCTTCCTGGTTCTAATCTGGGGACATCTTTAATGATTGTATGCATCCTCCCTCCTATTACATCATAGAGCTCTATCTTCAGTTTGCAAGGAGCAGATGGTGCTACACCCTGATTAAAAATATGAACTATAATATCTTCCTGATATTCAACCAAAGGGTGATTCTGAAAGTCTGTTTTCCCGCAACCACATTTAGGACAACTTCTACCGTAAATACCTGGATAACCTGGACGACCATAAATGTCTTTTACAACAAGATCTGGTTTGAGAATGGGCGGTGGCATAGGGGGTTTTGGCTGTGCAACTACTAAGAGAGTTCCTATACCGATTAGTAAAAATAAAGTCCCTATTAATGATGCGATAACCTTTTTTGCACTTCTTTTCATAAAAATCTTCATTTTGTTCACCTCCTGTAAAGTTTTTAAATTTGTAATTAAACCTTTCGATCTTCTTCTCCTCACTTATACATAATCTCATCACCTCCCTTTCATTTTTATTATTTAAGTGGCAAATTCTTTTAAAAAGGTTCAAAATTATTTTCCGCAAAGTTCTATTTTCAGCAGATCCTCTTCCCATCTGCAGAGATCTCCCTTAAAGGGCGGAATCTTATCCACTTCGACATTTCCATCTCTGTAGATGGCTAATGTCAGAATGCCTGAGATGATGGCGGATGAAAGAGAGGTTCCGTTAAGAAAATTATGTTTGTCTCCTGGGATGGTCGTTAAGATATTAAAGGCAGGAGCACAGACTCTGGCCTTCAAGGCAATCTCTTTATTGGGGTATGGATTTCCATTATCATCCATTCCAGCAACAGACACGACAAGAGGATGAGAGGCAGGGAAGGTAAGTTCTTTCTGTTGGGGCATATTGCCAACAGGGGCAATAAAAATCATTCCTCTTTTTGAACCTTCCTCAATCAGTTTCCATATTAATTTATCAGACGTAATCGAGCCGAAACTCATATTGACCACCTTTGCCTTCTTTTCCATCGCCATATCAATAGCCCTTGCCACAGAAGTGGTATAGCACTCCGCTTCTAAATATTGTTCAAATACCTGTTTGCACGCTCTCAGCGCAATTATTTCTGCCTCTGGAGCCACTCCCTCAATGCCAAACCCATTGATACTTGCGCCTATAATGCCTGCTACTGCTGTCCCATGAACCTCTGCCTTATAAGGGTCTTTGAGCAGATTCTCAGAGGCTACGATTCTATCCTTTAAATCCCTGTGCTGGGCATCAATACCTGTGTCAATAATAGCAACGAATACCCCTTTCCCTCTTACACTCTCATGAACCTTATTAAGATTTAAGATTCGGTAAATATTCTGTTTGTCGCCCATGGGCTCTGCCATAGTCCGAAAGATGTAATTGGGTTGAACCAAAACCACCCCTTCCTCTTTAAGGAGCATAGGGATAAGTTTAAAAATATCCTCTGTGGTTTGAAAGATGGCCACTTTCTGCTTAAGGGACTTAATATCAAAGGTTTCAATCAAGCCAAGGTTATACTTTCCCCCGATCTGGCCGATCAATTCGATGCCCCTCTGTGTAGCCTCTGCTACAACCAGGATCTGCCCGGGGACATAAGAGGCAAGTTTTTTAAAGGTAAATTTGAATTCCGCACTTTCCCCAATAATCTTATTATCCTCATCAAAACCCTTGACCCTCCAGAAGTAGGTTTTCCCAGAGGAAAAGAGACTCTTCAGAACGGCCAGGGGAAGGAGATAAGAAGCTCTCTTAGTATAAGCAGAGAAGATAGGTTTCTGTCCCACCTCTTCAAGAAATTCGATAAGGTAAGTGATAGGCTGCTCCTTCCCTTCCCACCTAAAAGTCAAAGGCGAATAATCTACTTCAGATTTGTCTTTTGGAAAGATAAGGGCAATGGGTCTTTTCGTAAACTCCTCTGCAGTGACAAAATAGATCGCCTCTGGTGGATTGACGCTACTCACAGGGTTTGTAATCACAAATCGAACGATATGAGTGCCTGCATCAATGGTGGGAAGGTACTGAAGTTCCTTGGGTCTTGGAATTTCAGGAAACTCAAGCGTAATCTGTCTTCCATAGACGAGATGTCGGTTGACATGGGAGAGGATTCTTCCGTCCACCTCCCAATATCCCTGGAGTAGACCCGATCCTGTATACCGAATATCAACAAAGGCTTTAAGCGCAGGTTGGTTCCTCTTTACTGTAATCTCCGCCCTCTGATTCTCGAAATAGATTTGAAGTCTATTGATGCTGAACTCAGCAGTGGCTTCGCCACTCAGGGCAATTTGAAGTGTTCCAGGATCGCTCGGGGGGGGCGTAACAATACAATTTGCATATTGAAAGGGCCTCCGAAAGATAAATTGTCTTATACCCAGTTGCTCTGCCCGTTTGATTACTCCAATAGGAATCACTAAAGTTTCCGAAACAATTCCACGGGTAGGTATACCTGGACCAACGAGTATGCCTGAAAGATGGGTATTCACCGTACCAATGACCATTGCACTTGGACTAAGAAACTCCCCGAAATTAGAGAAGGTCTGGGTACACCCATCAGGGCTACTAATGTTATAGGTGATCTTTCTAACACTCGGGCTACTTCGCGAAATACTAATAGATGATGGGGTTACGGCGACAGCGGCCTCAAGGGTGTGAACGAAAATCCATAAAGTCAGTAAGAGGGTAAGAACATATAGGATTCTTTTCATTAGGTTCATCCTCCCTAAAACAAGAATTTCATTGTGGTCTGAAGCACTAAGTAGAGTGCAAATTCATCTGTTGTTTGATGAAGCACCTTATCATTGGTCCTATTATATAGTCCCCGAATACCCACCGAAGGGTTCAAAAATCCCCAGAGGTCTTTAAACAATAGGTAGAAGAGATTAAAATTTGCACTCTGGGTATACTGTTTAGAAAGACCGTCACTGGACCTCAATACAGTGTAAGTTCCTCCTAATCCATAAGAAAGCCTTTTCCTGAAAAGATCTCCTTTTAAATCCAAGGAGGTAGTGTAGGTATTCGTATGGACTCCAGTCGGATGAATCAGAGAACGATTAAAAGAGAAACTGGGGCAAATTGAGAGAAAATCCAAGGTGAAGGTTGGAGTGAACGAATAAGTCACCGTAGTGGTATCGTTGTCCACATCGGTCTTGTCATTCTGAAATGAATAAGAAGCCGAAAAACCTAAATCCCATGGCCCCTTTTTATAGTTGACCTTACCTGTGACCGTATCCGTATCTGTGCTGGTGGGAGGCGTATCAATCGGTTTGTCTTTTGCTTTCAACATCGACCTCTGGTAACTAAGTGAAATGGGAAGATTCTCAAATTTACTGAAGGTATAATCGATGGTGGCCTGGGTGGTGTAGGTTTTTGGGTAAAGATCATCTCCCCTGACATTATCGTGATACTGCGAAAAAGAGAGGTTAAGCAAATGGATCTTAAATAGTGTCCCTCCTGCTTTGAAGGCATATCCCTGTTTGTCTTTTGAAAGTCCTGGATTACCAATCACCTCATAGTCACGGCCTATATATTCATATAGGGCCTCATAATTATAATCTTTGATCGTCCCACTGACTTTGACTCGGTAAGCCTTATCTCTCTTAGGAAGAAACTCATCGGAGGTATCCTGATCGAACCTTGAAGTATCGATTTCTGCTTCGGTTACAAGTTTATTATCAAAAAAATTACTCATCAAAAGAAATCCAAGAACACTTCCCCTCTTTTTATTTGGGGTTGTTGAGATACCAAGAGAACTCCCTTCCTCTCCTCCCTTTACATAGATTGTTCTAAAATGTAACCTGTCAGAAAAAAGGCCTAAGTCTGCCGATCCACCCATAATGTGATCACCAGGTGTAGTTTCAAGGCCTAACCCTTCATGGAATCCAATGATCTGGGCACTATACACATCAAATGTCCTCAATTGTAAATGTAAGTCCTTTGATTGAAACAGAAGATTTCCTCCCCTCCTAACAAGCCCTGTCACGGTATAAGGGGTTTCGTCTATCGTCACATCACCGGTTTCAGCAATGAACCCAATCCGATCACTCGTATATTTGGTTTGAAAAAGATAGTTGCCAAGAGTAAAGCCTTTATCAGCAGGGGGGGTAACAGGCATATTCTGATTGAAATATCGAAGATTGGATTTGGCAATAAACTCCCATTCCTTCATTTTAATCTTGGACTCACTGGCAAGGTTTGACTCTACTTTCCAGGAGGGTGTGGTGATGGTATCGCCAGATCTTTCGGCTTTCTTCTCTCCTAAGGTCGTCAGTTCGTGAGAAGAATAAATCTCCTCAAAGGGTTTGGAATGCCGGGTTGAAAATTTAAACTCTCTTTTAAGTTCTTGCCCATCCTGAGTCGTGAGGGTGACACTGAGGACATGCTCGCCAGGGGGTAAAAGGGCGTGAGATCTGTACTCGAAACCCTCTAAGGTAATATCCAGAACTCCGCTGATATCCGTTCCATCAAGGAGAACAAGAATCTTTGTAGGGTCAAAAGGTATCTTAATCGCACACTTAATCCTCGCCTTTTTGGCGAGGATCATCTTTCCTTCTTCAGGCATGAGGAGTTGAATGGGAGAATCGCTGGGTTTATTGGCTTCCGGGCCATCCCCTTGTTGAGGTTGAGGGGGTTGGGCATAAACCTGTAAACAAAAGAATAAAGAGAGGAGAAGTGAGAAAAAAAATACTCCCCTGCCACCCAAGATGGAAAGTATTTTATTCCGCATAAGATCTCCTTGGATTAAGATTGAGAAAAATTCCCTTGCTTCTATACACCCAAACCTGATTAAGGGATAGGTCTGAAAAAGGTCTATCTGGTGGGAAACCCTATGCCCCCTTGGATTTTTTTCCTATCACAATTTGAGGAATTTGTAAATCTTAAAATGGCACCTTTTCAACAAACTGGGTAATTCCGCTCTCCTTCAATGCCCTCATGGTCTTTTCTATATCCTTGGTCTCTTTTATTTCGATGATATAAAGGCCTTCCGGAGAAGGACCTGAGACGATTGACCCTCCAATTCTATTGATCAACTCTCTGATCTCTTTTTCTCTCGTCTCCTGATCAAAGACGACATTGATTTTAATTCCTTCTCTTAAAAGAGGCGGCTTTGAGGTCAATGTCTTAAATCCACTATCTTTTGGAATACCGATAAGAAGAAACAAAATCACAGCCAATTGAACCGCTACAATCCCCCACGAAAGACGAGGGGAAAGAAAGATCCAATTAAAAAAATCCTTTGTCTTCTCCATATACTCAATTCCCACTATAGGCCATATGGGCTTTTTCTCGGATTTAATATGCTCCAATATTTGGTGATAAAGATGTGAAGAGGGGATGGAGAATTCCCCCTCCATCTCCTTATAGACCTCTTTTATCTCTGAAAACTCTCTAAATTCCTTTGCCAGTTGGGGGTTCTGATGAAGAGTCTCTTCAAACACCTCCCTCTCCTTTTCTGAAAGCATTCCATTGAGATAGGGTATGATCCGTTCCTTAAATTCCTCTGGATTATAGATCATCTCTTTTTACTCCCAATTGGTTTAAACACTGCTTCAATGATTCCTTTGCATAAAAGACCCTTGTTTTTACAGTGTTTATAGGTATCCCCAATATCTCTGAGACCTCTTGATAAGTCAGGCCATGAAAGAAAACCAGATCCAAAACCTCCTGATGCTTTGTGGATAAGGTCAGAAGGGCCTTTTTAATCACCCTTTTTCTATCAAAAGGTCTTCCGTTAGGTTGAGATCCATTGGATAGATTCTTGATGAGGTCAATATCCTCATGCACTTTGACCTTTCGCAATTGATTCATGGCGAGATTTCTTGCAATCCCGATAATCCATGTGCCCGCTCTTGATTTTCCCTTAAACTTGCTGGCATTCCTCCAAACCTCGGTATAAGTCTCCACTAAGATATCCTCAGCCATCTGCCTACCATGAACTAAACGATAGAGATAAAAATAGACCTTCCGATGGGTCAGGTCATATAATTGTCTAAAGGCCTCTTCATCTCCTTTAGAGACCCTTTTCAAAAGCTCTATATCTTGAGCTAACAAAGCCCCCTCAATCATTTAAGTGTCAATTTTTTAGGAAAAGGTTCAAAACTTAGCCCATCTTAAACCCTTTTGAAAGACGGTTAGATACTGATTTTTTACTAAAACTCCATCAAAAAGTCAAAAAGAAAACCTGTAAGAGAGAGTTACAAATAGTTATGATTGGTATCTTCCTGCCCGCTCCGGGGAAAAAGGTTTTTTCCACTTTTTCAGAGCTCTCAAGAATCTAACTTGACAAGGGAGGGTGAAAAGGATAGGCTTGTTTTGACATTAAAAAGTCTAAATGGGAGGCGAAATGAAACGGACAGGGATTGTAAAGGACGAAAGGTATTTTGAACATGTGATGGACCCAGGACATCCAGAAAGCCCAGAGCGATTAAAAGTGATCTACAAGATGCTTCAAGAGCCGGAGATGAAGAATCTTTTTGAAACAGTAAAACCCCGTCCAGCGACTCGGGAGGAATTGGAGATGGTCCATGCTCCTTCATATATTGATCTGATTGCCTCTACTGCTGGAAAAGCTTACTACCGGCTCGATATGGATACCTCTACCTGCGCAAAATCCTATGAGGCTTCACTCTATGCTGCTGGTGGGTTTTTAGAGTTAATCAAGACCATTATGGAAGGAAAACTTGATAATGGATTTGCCCTGGTAAGGCCCCCTGGACATCATGCAGAGAGGGATAGGGCAATGGGGTTCTGTCTCTTTAATAACGTGGCCATTGGAGCCCAATATGCGATGAAGAATTATTCCTTAAAAAGGATACTGATCGTTGACTGGGATGTCCACCATGGAAATGGCACACAAAACTCTTTCTATGAAGATCCACGGGTTCTCTATTTTTCAACTCATCGATATGGATTCTTTTATCCCGGAACAGGAGGAGCCAGGGAGGTGGGTAAGGGAAAGGGAGAGGGGTTTACAGTCAACGTCCCACTTTCAACAGGAGGGAATGACTCCGACTATGGAAATATCTTTGAAACATTCTTAAAACCCATTGCTCTTGAGTACCAGCCTGAATTGGTTCTTGTCTCAGCAGGATTTGACACGCATTATGATGACCCCTTGGGGGGGATGGAGGTAACGGAGAATGGATTTGCAAGAATGACCCAAATCCTAATGGAGATTGCAGAGGCTACTGCTCAAGGAAGGTTGGCTATCACCCTTGAGGGTGGCTACGACGTAAATGGACAGAGTAGATCGATAAAGGCAGTTTTGAAAGAACTTGCCCAACTCTCAACCTTGGATAAGAATCACTGCTTAGAGAAGGAGAAGAATGATTATTCCCGGGTCGAGCGTTTCATCCATCAATTAAAGGAAATCCAAAAACCTTACTGGAAGAGTCTTTAGGCCCCTCCACTGTTTACCATCTCTTTAAGTTCTTTTCCAACTTTGAAGAAGGGAAGTTTCTTGGGTGGAACATCAACGATCTCCCCAGTTTTTGGATTTCGACCCTTATACCCCCCATAATGTCGAACCACAAAGCTTCCAAATCCTCGGATCTCAATTCGTTGCCCTTTTTCAAGACTTTCCATCATCCCATCAAAAAGGGTATCGACAATGACCTTGGCAACCTTCTGAGTCACATTGGCCTTCTCTGAAACCTTGTTAATGAGGTCTGCTTTGTTCATAAACTCCTCCCCTTCTTCCCCACCCCTGCCTAAGAGAGGACATGGGTGAGTGGTTAAATTAAATGATCCTTTATATATTGCACGTATCTTCCAAAAAAATCAATAGGTTATTTTGCCCCTAAGATCTTTCCATGAAACGAATGGCTTCTATCATTTTTCTAAAGACTTTTTCAAAACTAACCCGGTTTCTATTGGTGGTCCCTGCCAAAACCATTCCCTCCCCTTCTCTCTTAGAGATTCTCAACCAAACTCTCTGGTGAGAGAGAAAAAAGGAGACCACAAGTCCAACCATCATCAGACTACATCCAAACCACACGATCCAAACCCCAGGGTCTTTGGTCACCTGAAGGCCTGTGTATTCCAGTCCTTGAACTTTCTCAAAGGTAAGGGTGAATTCATCTCCTCGTTTCTGATCGAAATTTGGAAAGTTTTTAAGGAGCCAGAAGGATCGGGGCTCCTGATCAGGTTTAAAGAGGGCTACCTGAACCCCCTCCCCAAAATTATGAATCTGAGGGGCATATCTCAATACCCGGATAAAGCTTTTGGAATTTGGGATCGGAGTGATTTCTCCTTCAAGGGCTTGAAAAAAGGTTTTCCCGTCTCTCCCCTTCCATTGGATCCCCATGGTCACCTTATGAATTGTTCCGTAAGTGGCCTGATAGAAGGCCAACCCTTTATAGTGAAGGGGATGATTGACCTCGATGGTCTTCTTGAAAACCTCTTTTCCATTTTCCATAACGGTAAGATGGCTCATATATTCCTTAACATATTTTTCTGAACGTGGGAGATCATAATAGGTGATTTCGAAATCGTCACATCGGATTGAGAATCCCAATGGTTTTGCAACCTCTCCGTCTTTCGTCCTCAAAAAGATGTGATCAACGGTTTCCCCTTCCATAATATTAACAAAACCTTTGAAGCCAAATATTGAACCAATCAATCCTCCAGTTAGAATGATAAGGATACTCAAATGAGTAAGATAAACCCCCAATCTCGAAAATCTCCCTTTCTCAAAATAGAGGGTAATCGATGTCTCGGTTTCAATCAACTTAGGATTCTTAAACCATCTTCTCAAACAATTGGGAATATCTTTGGCAATTTTATACAAGGAGGGACTTCCTCCCTCTATCTTTTCAACATAAGGAAGGGTTTTTAACATCGACTCTTCCAGTCCGGTTGGCTTTTTAAAGATCTGGCTCCAGACACCCGGGAAGTGGTGGAGGGAGCATGCGATTAAGTTAATAACCAGAAGCAGAAGAATGGCGCTAAACCACCAAGAATGATACATATCAAAAAGATTGAAGAAGTTTAGAATCTCATAGAGTTTAACGCCATATCGCTGGATATATTCGGCCTTGGATGCATTCTGGGTAATGATTGTTCCAAGAATCGATAGAATGGCTAAGAGGATGAGAAGAAGGATGGTTAGTTTTACTGAACGAAAAAGGTTGAAAAGGTCATCAAAAAAACCTTCTCCTCTTGGTCTTTGGGTATTAGATTTCTTCATCGGTTTTTCTTAAAATGAAATGGATTTAATATCCAAAACTTGCCGCTAAAAGAGAAATGCTTGAAAAAATTAACATAATCAATCTTTAGGTGTCAAGCAGAAAGGGGTGGTTCCCTTTTGAGAACCACCCCTTTCAAATTACCTTTGGAAATAGGTTAGGACTACTTTTTCTCTTTCTTATGGCATGTGGTGCAGGTAGTAGGACCTGCTGGTTTATTGGCCTTCTTTGCCTCCTCATGGCAACCCTTGCAGTCCTTATGGAAAGCATCTTTTGCTGTAATGCCTTTCGCATCTTTTGAGGCCTCCTTTGAGGCCTTATGGCAGGTGTCGCAGGTCTTGTAATCTCCTGTGTGGTGGCATTTCTTACAATCAAGTTTTACTTTCTCAACATGATTCTTATGGTTAAATTTCACATCTCCATAAGAATTCTTTAGAATGTATTCATCCTTAGCCTTAGGCGCCTGAGCAAAAACACCACTCACTACAAGAATTGTGAAGATAAAGGCTGCAAGAATTCCCATACTGATCAACCCCTTTTTCATCACTGATTCACCCCCTTTCCTTTTAGATTTAGATAAACTCCATTCTATTTTTTAAGACGTGGTAAGTCTAACAAATATTCAGTATTTGTCAAGAGAAAAAAGAGGGTACCTTTTTTGTAGGGTAAGCCCTTGTGGTTTACCGAATATCTTTCAGGTAGGGGGCGAGCCCTTACCCTACGGATTAATTTAAGTAAGGGTAAGAAGGGTTTTAACCCACTGGTTTAACCTTGGCGATCCTTTCATTTATAGAATCTTGACCTCTTCTAAGATTCGTGCCTTTGTCTTAAGGGGAGTCTTATTTTTTAAGGCCTGCTCCACCATCTCCTTTCCCATCAGGGCTGCACCAAGGGCTCCCGTAATCAGGGGTTCTTCTGGCACAAAAAGTTTTCGGCCTAATTCTTCTGAAAGGGCCTTGAGTAGACCTCTATTTTTAGCCCCTCCACCCGTAACCACCACTTTTTCTTCTATTTTAAGGCGATTGACCAAACGGCTGATCCTCTCGGCAAGAGACCGATTTACACCTGCAAGAAGGTCTGAAATGGAAACCCCTTCCGAAAGGCTGTCTGCTACTTCTTGCTGGGCATAGATGGTACAGATATTGCTAATCCTTGAGGGGCTATTACTTTGAAGCGAAAGATCTCCTACTTTATCCAAGGCAACTCCCAAGGTATCTGCAATTACTTCTATGAAACGACCGGTTCCTGCAGCACATTTATCATTCATGACAAAGTCCATAGTCTTCCCCGTTGAGTCAATCTTGATGGCTTTAATGTCCTGCCCTCCAATGTCAATGACCGTCTTTGCATCAGGAAAGAGGTAGACAATGCCCTTGGCCTGACAGGTAATTTCTGTAAATTGCCTATCCGCAAATGGAACGTTGATTCTTCCATACCCCGTGGAGACGATGTAGGTGATGCTTTCGAAAGAAAGGCAGGCCTTTTTTAAAGCCTCATCCATCACCCTGTTGGCTAAATGGCGATGCTCAGGACCTGTGGGTCCAATGACTGAAGAGAGGATCCCATCCTCGAGGATTACTACCTTTGTCATCGTTGAACCGACATCAATGCCAGCAAAATAGGGTTCCAAAGTCACCCCTTAACGGTTGAGATACCCCTCACCCTCCTCCCCTCAGTGGGCGAAGGAAAGGACGAGGGGGATTAGGTTGCCCTGTTTAATCGAATGGATTCTAAGGTTTCAATGAATGCATCAATCTTATTTCTCGTATCCGCCTCTGAATAAGAGGTGATATCAATGATGTCACTTTCTAAGATCAGAGAGGGAAGTTCTCTGTAAACTTTCTCCTTCTTCCCGTCTTTCCCAGTCACATAGACAGGAATGGGTTTATAAATCTTTGCAAGTTGATGAAGTTGCCAGATTAAACCCACATGCCAGGTCCGACAGGAAAAGGCCTCGTGCATGACCACTCCATCGATTTTATATTCTTCGATCCAATGAATCAGACGTTCTACATCGGGTTCTGATCCTGGCCGCTTTCGGGCCCGATCATACCAGAACGTCCAGTACCCAAGCCATCTCCAGGCCAAGTGCTCGATAGGATCTTTGGTTTCAGGGATATCCATCTCATCAAGGGGAGCGACCATCCGATAGGTCGTCTCCACTGGAAATGAGGCTCCCTTACTGTTAAAGTAATTAAAATCGGTTAAGGCGTACCATGCAGGAAGTCCTCCTCCCCACATCAGTCGGTACTTTTCCTCTTCAACCTCCCCCTCACCCTTGGCAATTTTTTCCTCCAATTCCTTCTTAAGATCCAAGAAGAAATCATAAGCCTGCTGAGTGGCCATCATGAAGCAGATCGGGACCATTGTATTCATCGCATCTCCTGTTCCCATTGGACAGGGAATGGCACGTCGAAGCTTGTAGGTTTCGTCAATTAGATTCCAAGTGCGATCACTTAACTCTACCAATTCCCTGAGCCGATCATAATCCATCTTCTTTTTCGTCTGCTCTTCGAGGAATGAAACGAGCCCCTGCAACTGTTTGACGATATATTGATGGTAATATCCCCAAATCTCCCTGTGATCTCGGTCTCTTTGGAAAAGAGGGTAGGGAAGGTCGATGTTATAGATTGGAACATCTGGCATAAATTGCTGAGAGGCTTGATACCATTTGGTTCTCGGGTCACAGAGGATCTGTCCGCTTGAGATCATAAAATCCGGTCTTGCCTGTCCACCCCAAGGGGCATTGGGAGGCATCTGACCCAATTCCTCTCTCCATTGGTCAAAACCAATTCCGCAAAGGGCATAAGTGCATAAGGAACGGGAGAGGCCTAACGATTCTGCCCTCTGAAGAAATCTTTCTGCATCCCTCTTTGCTCCACAGATCCCAGCAAAATTCTCTGTCCAGATAGGGACCACATCCATTGCCCTAAGGATCTCTTCGTGATGACAGACAATAAAGGTATAGGCTAACTTCTGTTTCCCTTCAGCCCGTGCCTGAAGAGTGCCAGTGATAAACTCTTTGACCATTGGACCGATTGAGGCAGCGGCTCGGGTTGCGGTCGTCCTCTTTTTTGGTTTTGCCTCCTTCTGCTGTTCAGCCATGATTGAAGACCTCCTTTACATTCTACGTCTCCTACTCCTTCATCAAATGTTCAAAACAGAGGCGTTTCAAATTTAGTAGTTGGGATATTTGAATTTGTTTCGAATTTAGGATTTTGTGCTTCGGATTTAGAACAAGAATTACCTGAAAACCGTTTGTTGCCATTTCCCAAACCCTCTCATTTCTTAGGGGCGAATGTTGCCGATCATCTCCAAAAAGGCCTGAATCCGGGTTCTCAATTGACCCAAGGTCCCAGAAGAATAGATATCTTCGAGGTGGAGGAGAGGGATTTGGATGGATTGATAGTAGGCTTTTCGTGCAGGAACCTCAAAGCCAAATGGATCGCAGTATCTGTAAACATAAAGAATCGCCCCATCCACCTTGAACTCCTTTGCATAAGCCCCAATATCCCCAAATCGAGAAGCGATATCCCCTTCAAAGGTGCCTGTTTTATTGGCTCGATAGGTCTTCGGACAATTGAGTTTATCCAGATACCGACGAGCCAGTTGATCGATGGGATTTCCTCCCTCATCGGTTCGGGGAAAGAAATCCCTTGCCCCATTACAGATGGTGTCGGCCACAACATTCCCTCCCAACTCCTCTACCAACTGGATGAGTCCAATATTGTCAAGACAGGCTCCATCGATTAAGATTCGGGGTCCTTTCTGAAGAGTGGATTCCTTTCGATCCTTTACCTCTGACAACACCTGGTCAAATAAGGTATGGGCTTCCTCAACGGGTAAGGAAGAGCCTACCGTAAGGGTCATGGTCAACTCTTTTCCCGAGATAAGGGGAGGATCATTCTTTCTTAATTCATAGAGCGCTCTTACTTTATCCCTGGTTTCATTATGAATTCGGATGGCCTCTTTCAGTGCATCATCCGTAATCGTCTTTTTGACAAATCTTTCAAGGCTTTTTCTAAAGGTGTTTAATTCCTCATGAAAGAATTCAAAGGAAGAATCGTCACAGACCGTTGGAATATTGACGAAGTGAAAAAAGTCGAAAGGAAGAGAGTAACTCCAGACGCTATAACTTCTTACCATGCTATCACACCCATGAGGGATGACCAATCCAGAGAGAAAGTCATATCTTCCTTTTACCGAGAGATCAAAGCAACTGCGGTAATAAGGACATACGATCGTCTCAAGGAGGGTATCTCCTTTAGTAATGGTCTCATGAATATCTCCTCGAATCCGAAACGGAATACACCCAGACGCCGTGATGAGTTCCAGAGGAACAAAGGAACAGATATAGCCGATAAATCTTTTTCCTTCTTTTACCAGTTCCTTCGCCCTCGATCCATAATCCTGATAATATTTTTCTATCGTGTTAAAAATTTCATTCTTACCTTCTCTCATCTACCCTCTCCCCTTTTTCGAGCTATTTTCTAACTCTTTCATAGCAATAAGAGCTGCACCGAATGCCGCTGTCATATGGGGATTGAATGGTACAAGAATCTCATGCCCACTTATCTCTCTTAAGGCCTGAACCAATCCTATATCCCTGGCACACCCTCCCACCATGGCCACTTCAGGCTCAATCCCCATCCTCTCCATCAAACTATTAATCTGGGCTGCAAGGGCTCGATGGATCCCTGCAAGAATATCCTCTTTCTTAACCCCTTCAGAGATTCGGGAGACTGCTTCCGATTCTGAAAAAACAGCACATCCAGTGCTAAAATCGACCCTCTTTTTTGAGGTTAACGAGAGTTCTCCGATCTCTTCCACTTTGATCTGAAGAACCTTAGCCATGATCTGAAGAATTCTTCCACTCCCTCCCGCACACTTCCCACTTAATAAAAAACTATTCACATTTCCTTGACCATCTGTCCGGAGGACTCTTGTGTAAAGATCTCCCACATCGATGATGGTCCTTACCGATGGAAGAAGGGAGGAGACTCCTTTGGCGTGGCAGATGATATCTGACCTGACATCATTGGCAAAGGCTACCTGTTTTGATCCATATCCCGTGGCAGTGGTCCAAGAAATTCTCCCCTCTTCACCCCCAATCTGGACAAGCAACTCTTTCTTTATAGACTCTGCGGTCTTTTTAAAATCTCCTCCAGAAGGGCATTCATAAGACCCTTGGATCCCCTCAGCATTGAGAATAATTCCTTTTGACGAAGCCGAACCAATATCCATCCCTATTACAAAAGCCATAAGTTTCTTTTCGATTTATAAAAGGAAAGGGAAATTTAATGGAAAGAGGAGAATCATTTTATCTTAAACGACTCCTCAACCCCGATATACTTCTTCCTCAGTTTGGGTTTCTCAATCTTTCCAGTGGGATTTCTGGGCACCTCACCAAAGAAGACCTTCCTCGGTCGCTTATATTTGGGTAGTTTCTCGCAGTATCTCAAGACGTCCTCTTCAGTCAAGCTCTTTCCAGGAACCACCTCGATGATAACCGTCACCACCTCACCCAGTCGCTCATCGGGATAACCAATGGCTGCCACATCCTTCACACTGGGATGGGTATGAAGAAAGTCTTCGACCTCAACCGGAAAGACATTTTCACCCCCACTGATGATGAGGTCTTTTTTCCGATCAACAAGATAGATGAAACCCTCCTCATCCTCCCTTGCCATATCTCCTGTAAAAAGCCAATTATCCCTGATGGCCTTTCTCGTGGCTTCAGGATTCTTGTAGTATTCTCTCATCACACCATCCCCCCGAACCACCAGTTCTCCGACTTCACCCTTTTTGACGGGATTTCCCTCTTCATCCACAATCCGAGCTTCCCAGTTAAACCCTGGTAGCCCGATCGCTCCAACCTTATGTTCGTTCTCAATTCCAAGATGAACGCAACCTGGGCCTGTGGATTCGCTCAGACCATAGTTGGTGTCATAGGCCATTTGGGGAAAATATTCCTTCCAGTGCCTCACCAGAGAAGGAGGAACAGGTTGAGCCCCAATATGCATGAGCCTCCACTGGGTGAGTTGATAATCTTTCAATTTGATCTCTCCGCTATCAAGTTTTAAAAGGATGTCCTGCGCCCATGGAACGAGGAGAAAGATCAGGGTCCCTCTCTCTTCACTGATTGCCTCTAAGATATATTCAGGAGTTACCCCTTTCAGAATGACAGCCTTTCCACCTACCATGAAACTTCCAAACCAGTGCATCTTTGCACCCGTATGATAGAGGGGGGGGATTAGAATAAAATTATCCTTCCGGGTCTGATGGTGATGGGCGTTCTCTGTAATACAGGCACAGACCATGTTTTTATGGGTAAGAAGGATGGGTTTGGGTTGGCCTGTGGTGCCCGAGGTAAAATAGAGTCCACAGGGATCCTCAAAGGTAAGGCTCACCTTGGGAGGATTGGGAGAGGCCTTCTCCATTAATTTCTCAAAGGATTCGGCGTAGCCTGGAATCTCCTTTCCAACAAAGATAAAGTCTTTCACGGTAGGGAGTTGATCTTTAATTTCATTTACTCGATCAATAAATTCCTCACCAAAGATCATGATTTGAGGTTCTGACACATCACAACAGTATTTAATATCATTCCCGGTAAAGCGGAAGTTGAGAGGAACCGCCCATGCCCCTGTTCGGATGATACCAAAATAGGCAATCAACCAATCGATGGAGTTCATCATCAAATGGATAACCTTATCTCCTTTTTTGACGCCTTTGCCTATTAGGACATTGGCAAACCGATTCGCCCTCTCGTCAAACTCTCTCCAGGTGATCTCCTGCCTCTTCCCCTCGGCAGGGGCCCTCTCGACCAAAGCCACATCATTTGGATAGAGCCGTGCATTTCTGGCCAACATCTCTCCAATATGGATATCAAATTGTCCCATATGAACCCCTTCTAAAAAATGTGAATCGGGTTGATGATTCGTGACTCCTAAAAACCTGATGGAAGTGCATCGAATACTTCCACAATCATCTCCAAGGTATTATTCGTGTGAAAGCAGGAATTCAGTTTAGGCCTACTGGATTCCAGATCAAGTCCGAAAGGCCAATCAAAGGAAAGGGATTTATCGCGCATTACTCTCAATCACTCCAGTGCATTATTTCACAAAAACAAACTTTTTAATGGGCGACGGAAGTCGCCCTTTTTTGTTCTATGCTCTTTGCACCCTTGACCCTGCTATTCTATTACAACCAGCGTTTACGCCTTTTATAAGCCTTCACATCCTTATAGGACTTGAGGGCTCCTGAGGTCGCCGTTCCAAGATAGAACTCTTTTACATCTGGATTCTCTCTAAGTTTTTCCGCAACATCCTCCATCATAATCCTGCCATTCTCCATCACATATCCATAATGGGCAATGAGGAGGGCCATATTCGCATTCTGCTCAACCAACATAATGGTTGTCCCTTGTTCTTGATTAATCCTCTTCACAATCTCAAAAATCTCTCTGACCAGAAAGGGAGCAAGGCCTAAGGAAGGTTCATCAAGAAGCAAGAGTTTAGGTTGAGCCATGAGAGCCCTTCCCATTACAAGCATCTGAAGTTCCCCACCACTGCAGTAGCCTGCCAATCTGTTTTTCCGGGCAACCAGGGGTTGGAAGTAATGGTAGACCAACTCCAGGTCTTTCTTGTAGGGCTTGCCCCAACGCGTGGCTGTCCCTACCCTAAGATTTTCCTCGACGGTCAGATATTTAAATGGCTGACGTCCTTCCAAAACCTGAATAATACCAAGACGCGTGATCTCTTCAGGGGCGGAATTCTGAATCAAACGACCCTCGTAAACGATATTGCCTTCGGTCACTTTACCATTCTCAGGTTTGAGTAAACCTGAAATCGCCTTTAGCGTAGTCGTCTTTCCCGCACCATTGCTTCCAAGCAAGGAAACGATCTGGCCTTTCTTAACGACCAGAGAAACACCTTTCAATACTTGAATCACATCGGAATAGACGACACTAATGTTGTTAAGTTGAAGTAAGATGTTGTCTTCCATATTTCCCTCTACGAAACTTAATAAGAAAATGGCCAAAGTCTAAAACTGGCTCGGATGATTCGCCAAACCTCTGCCAACCCCTTTGGTTCAAAAATGATAAAAAGGATAATGGCCAAGCCGAAGACGAACTCCCGAAGTGGCGCTATGGTCAGGGCGATCTTGGTAAGCGCACCAATATTCATGAAAAACTCTGTGGCATGGCTCAATAACTCATTTAAGAGGGTAATGAAAATTGCACCAAACACAGACCCTGGAATACTGCCCAATCCTCCAATGATGATCATGGCGATGTATTCCACAGAGAGGGAAAGGGTGTAGGGTTCTGGAGTGATGCTTCCAATATAATAGGCTGCAAGCCCTCCAGCAAACCCTGCATAAAAGGAACTGATCGCAAACGAGAGAAGTTTGAAACGAAAAATGGGAATTCCCATCCCTTCTGCGGCCCGGTCATTATCTCGGATGGCAATAAAGGCGCGACCATAGCGGGTGCGCATGAGGTTGACCGCCACCCAGGTTAAGAGGGCGAAGCAAACAAAGATTACGTAATAGAAAGAACGATCCCCTTTTACATCATAACCCAGGAGGGTGGCCCGGGGTAACATAATCCCCATTGGCCCTTTGGTGAGACTTTCCCAAGAAACAAAAAGATATTGAAGAATAAATTGTCCTGCCAGTGTAGCAATCGTGAGATAGAGATGTTTGAGCCGTGCAGAAGGAATCCCAAAGATCATCCCCACCAAGGCGGTAATGATACCTCCTCCGATGACCGAAAGCCAAAAGGGAAGACCGACTGCGGTTGCCAGGATGGCAGCTCCGTAAGCCCCCACACCAAAAAAGGCCCCATGGCCAAGGGAGATCTGACCTGTATATCCAATCAGGATGTTGAGACCAATCGCTGCAATGGCAGCAATACCCACATGGTTAATCACATATAATAAATAATGACTACTGATGAGGGGAATGACAATAAAGAGAATCAGAAGGCCAACCCCTAAGGAAACCCTTCCAAAATCTGTTCCGAAAATGGTCAATTCCTCTTCATATCGTTCATTAAATTTTCCACAAGGATGAAATTTCAGTTTTCGCATTCTCTTAACCTCATAACCCTGGACAATGAAAGAATGAACTATGAACGTCTTCTTTCTCGTTTATGGTTCCTGGTTCTTTGAATTAGACTCGCTCAATCTCCACCAACCCAAAAAGCCCATAGGGCTTCACCAGCAAAAGGAAGACAAGAACGATATAAGGGATAACCTCCTTGAGTGATGTAGAAATATATCCACCTGTAAAGGTTTCTAACAAGCCAATGATGAGTCCTCCAATGATGGCCCCCCCAATGCTTTCTAATCCTCCTAAGATGACAACGGGAAAGACCTTAAGGCCCATCACGCTGATATCATGGACATTGATCCCATTCATGATTCCAAGAATGATCCCACTGAGGGCACACACCAATGCCGCAATGGCCCAAGACATGGCAAAGACCCTTCTCACATGGACTCCTAAGGAGAGTGCGGCGGGTTGATTGTCCGCCACGGAGCGCATATAAATTCCTTGAGAGGAGTATTTAAAAAAGAAACCAAAAACGGACAAGAAGATGATCCCAATAATAAATGAGGCCAAATAGACCGGTTGAATATTGATCGCCCCCCACTGAATAGTAAGACTCTTTGGAAGAAAGTCAGGGTAATTGAATAGATTTCCTCCAAAGATAAAAAGGAGTAACCCTTTAAACATGGCTGCCAGTCCAACGGTCAACATGATTACCTCAATGAGGGCCTCGCCAATTAAGGGTCTAAGAAAAAGGCGTTCAATAATGAAACCCATTGCAAAGGTACCCATCAGCGTAAACAGAAAGGCAATGGGGATGGGTAAGTTTAGACGGACAGAGAAGACCAAAAAAACAAATGCTCCAATAGCCAACAACTCCCCATGGGCAAAGTTGAGAACGCTTGAGGACTTAAAAATCATGACAAAGCCCAAAGCGGCCAGGGCATAGAGAAACCCAATGGATAACCCTTGAATCGTAAGTTGAAGAAAGAATTCCATGGAAAACCTCCCATAGGAATAAATTCCAAACACCAATCACCCATCGATTAATCCGCAAACTCTTTTCTTAAAATCATTGTTAGGTAATTGAAATTTGGGTATGGATTATGATTTGGAGCTTACCTGCCCGCCAGAGGCAGGGAATTTGGTTATTGGAATTTTAGGGTCCTCCTCCTATTCGACGGTTAATATCTTCACCTTGGTCGTAATGGTTCCCACATGTCCATCACGATAACGAACCTTTCCGGTAACCTCCAACTCCTTCTGATCGCTATACATGGCCTCAATCAAGTTAAGGTACTGCTCGTAAACAAATTTTCTTCTCACCTTTCCTGTTCGGGTCAACTCTTCATCATCCGCATCGAGGAGTTTATAGAGGAGGATAATCTTCTTCAGCCTCATCGGTCGGGGTAACTGGGTGTTCACATGGCGGACTTCACCCAGGATTAACTCCTCGACTTCTGGTCGCTGGGAAAGGTCGGTATAAGTCGTATAGGGAATCATCCGATCTTCTGCCCAACTGCCTACATTTCCAAAATCGATATTGATGAACCCAGTGATATAGTCCCGACCCTCTCCCCAGACTACCGCCTCTTTAATGTAAGGGCTAAATTTCAATCGTGTCTCAATGAAGTCTGATGAGATGGCTTCGCCTGCTTTGGTCCGCATGATCTCTTCTTTTCGGCCAATGATGAGGAGATGGCCATCGTCATCAATATAGCCTGCATCCCCAGTGTGGAGCCAACCGTTCCTCAGTGCCTTATGGGTCGCCTCTTCGTCTTGATAATAGCCAACAAAACAGGAAGGCGTCTTGACGAGGACCTCCTGGTCCTCTGCAATTCTGATCTCTGTACGGGGTAGGGGTTTCCCCACAGATTCTGGTTTGACCTCTTTATCGGGTTGAACCTGAAATACTCCGCCCCCTTCGGTGAGCCCGTAGGCATGCTTTAGATTTAATCCTTTGGCTCGGAAGAACCGGATCACATCAGGACTGATGGGATGGCCTCCTGTGATCGCAGCACGAATTTGGGCGCACCCCACACGGTCCAAGAGTGGACGATAGACAATTTTTGCAAATATTTTATGAAGGAACTTTAATGAAGAGGGGACAGGTTCCTTTTTAGATTCGTGGTCAACCAGCGCCCCTCCAATCTTTTCGCCCAAGTTAAAAAGTTTACGTTTCACCCAGCCCGAATCAGCAATCTTCACTCTAATCTTTGAGGCGAGTTCTTCCCAGAACCTTGAGGAAGTAATGACAATGACCGGTCCGATCTCTCTAAAATCTTCTGCTTGGGTCTCCAAGGTTTCAGGGAAATTCATTGTCATCCCAGTAAGGGGGGATACCCCTATTCCCCACATCTGATCCACAATCCACGCGGTGGGAGTGATGGAGATCCAATTGTCCCCTGGACCAATGGGAGCAGTCTCGACCCACTTTCTTGCAATTTCGGTAAAACTTCGATGAGAGATCATGGCCAATTTAGGAATCCCCGTAGTCCCAGAGGTCATAATCATGAGGGCGACCTCATCCGGTTTCCCTTTCCATACCTCTTCTTCAAAAAGATGAGGTTGCTCATGATCTAACTTCGCCCCGAGGTCTAAGAGTTCTTTGAAACTTATTAACCAGGGGTTGTGAGTATAGGTTCTCATCCCTGTTTGATCAATATAAATGACCTTCCGAACATGAGGGAGTTGCTCTCTCATCTCGAGCAGTTTATCCACCTGCTCTTGATCCTGTGCCACGACAAATACAGCCTGGATGCGAGCAAGCATCGTCGCAAGTTCCTTCGCAATGGAGGAGGTAAAAAGATTGAGGGTAATCGCTCCGAGGGCCTGAGCCCCTATCTCTGTAAATAACCACTCGGGATGATTATCGGTGATAATCCCGATATTCTCACCCCTCTGGAGACCAAGGGATTTTAAACCTAAGGCTACCTTTTTCGTAAATTGATAGTAATCCAACCAATTATAGGAGAGCCATATCCCATACATCTTTTCGCGTATCGCCACCTTACTTGATCCCAGCACTTTGGCCTGCTTAGATAAGATCTGTGGGATGGTATAGTTCATGAATGATGATAAGGCTTCCTGATTATAGTATCCTATTTTCTCCCCCATTCGTTATGACTCCATAGGCTGAAGAAATGACAGAATAATGGGCCTCATTTTTCAAAATTCCACTTAGAATTTGGTGGTTTCTCCCAGATAGGCCTTAATGACCTCTGGATGTTTTTGAATCTCTTCTGGGGTTCCTTCAGCAATCTTTTCTCCGAAATTCAAAACCATAATCCGTTGTGAGATACTCATCACCACGGACATATCATGCTCCACCAGGATGATCGTCTGCCCCCATGCGGAGTTCAATTCCAATAAAAAACGAACCATGTCCTCTTTTTCCTCAAGGGTCATTCCTGCAAAAGGTTCATCCAAGACCAGAAGTTTTGGTTCCAAGGCCAATGCCCGTCCTAACTCAACCCTCTTTCTCATTCCATAGGGGAGGGAGCCCACTGTCTTTTTCCGGATGGACTGCATCTCCAAAAAATCGATCAACTCCTCCAAAATTTGACGGTGACGAACCTCTTCCTTCTGAACAGATTTAGAAAAGATAGAGGCCCTTCCAATCCCATAATTACAGTAGAGGTGGCGAGCTAAAAGCATGTTGGCCAGGACCGTAATCCCTGGGAAGAGTTCAATGTTCTGATAGGTTCTTCCAATCCCTCTCTTTGTGACTTCATGAGGATGGAGTCCTGTAATATCCTCTCCATTAAAGAGAACCTGACCTTTTTGTGGATGATAATAACCCGTAATACAGTTGAGGAGGCTCGTCTTTCCTGCTCCGTTTGGGCCAATGATGCTAATGAACTCCCCTGTATTCACTGTCAGGCTGACATCATGGAGGGCCATCACCCCACCGAAATTTAAATAAATATTCTTCACCTCCAACTCAGCCCGACGCTCCGCGGGCTGAGTGGAGGCAAAAATACTTGGCTGTCCACGAAATGCCTTCATCAATTCTCCTGTCAAATGTTACTCACTGGAGCTCTGAAAAAGTATGTCATAAACCATTCTCCAGTATGGGAGGGTAGGAGAAAAAAATCTTCCTCCCTCTTTCGAGCGGGCGGTTATCTATAATTGTAGGGTAAGGGTTTATCCCTTGCCGAGAAGCGGTAAGCCACAAGGGCTTACCCTACAAATTTTCTTAAAACGATAATTACCAAATTAAAATAATCAGTGCCCGCATCCGAAGGGTTTTGAACCTTAACCCTCCTATATAAAAACAACCTTTTCCAGAGGTCTCATCGCTACAGTTTTGGAGTCTTCAGGACCTGAACCTTCTCCTTGCCAGGGACATAGAAATTGGTCATCGGTTCATAGGTCGCATCCTCGTTAATCTTTACAATCCTTCCTTTAAAGGAACCCTCATGGTTGTCTTTGGTATAGGTCACATAAGGTACAAGGCCTCCAAAGTCCTCATTCTTGAAGGTCTCCATGGCCTTATTGATCGTCTCTGAATTGATCGTCTTATATAACCCAGAGGCCCTGTGGATGGCCCTTTCCTGGATCATTGCCACGACCACCCCTTCCCAGTAAGAGGTCTCGAATTTATCGACGGTTTTGTACCGTGCCCAGAGTTTTTGGAGAATCTCAATTCCAGGAGTCTTATCCTGAGGAAGGACACCGCAGAACTGCATAAAGAGCCGGTCCCGGATCAGTCCTTTCCCGAGTTTGAAGAAATCAGGATCAGTGGAGGTCCAGGTCCCGAAGAAAGGAACCTTGTAATCAATCTTATCGGCTGCTTTAAGTGCAGTAATTACAGCAGCAGGGAGAATCTGGACGAAGATATACTCTGCTCCCTTTCCTTTTAAGCGAAGCATTTCAGTGGTCAAGTCCACCGTAGCAGGTGGGAATTCCTCAATGGTCACAATATTAATATTGTTTTTAGCCGCATACTCCTTGCTTGGATCATGAATTGACCTTCCATAGACATTGTTATAGGTGAGAAGGCCTACCTTTGGTGCATCCTTCCCTTTATGGATGTTTTTAATATATTCGAGAACCGCATAGGAATCTAAGATATAGCTTCCAAAGGGAAGATACATATAGTCGATTGGAGGTTTAAGAATTCCCTGATATGTAGAATAGTTAATCGTAGGAATCTTATATTCCTGAATAATTGGCTTAATCTGAATTCCAGTCCCTGCGTCCCAGGTGGCAATCATGTCCTTCTTCTCCTCACAGAACTTCTTTACAAACTTTACACCTTCTGGGACCTTATAGGCATGGTCAACAATTTCGAGGTCAATCTTTCTTCCAGCAATCCCACCTTTGACATCGTTCACATAGTTGATATAGTCCCGATGACCTTTGGCATGGTATTGTCCCCAGGTAGAGGCTGGGCCAGTCAGGTTGATGACTGCCCCAATTTTGATGGGTTGAGCCCAAATGGTTCCCAGTAAGCCCATCAATAGAAATGTAACCATCATGACTAAAATCAAAGATAATTTTTTCATAATTGTCCCCTCCCTTTTTAAAGATTTTTATCCTCTAAATTTTTACCCTACTATTCCGTCTCTTTCTTTCCAAACCACCTCCTTTCCCTAAGGGGGTTCTCCCTCCGTGAAATTAAGGTAAACCCATTTTACATATCTAAAAATAAATTGCAAGGAAGAAATTTCGCATTTCGAAATGGTAATAAAAAAGGCCGTTATCTGAAAAGGGTTTCAGATACCGGCCTTGCTATTCAAACCTTTAAGCCACCAGAAGTAGTTAAATCTCATTTTAATCCCTGGGTTTAATATAGAAAAATATTTCTTTATTGTCAAGTAATTACCTCAAGAGTTCTGGAAAACTTTCATCTTAATTCAGTCTCACGGAAACGACCTTTGAAACTCCAGGAGTCTCCATGGTAATTCCGTAAAGGGTCTGGGCAGCCTCCATAGTGCTCTTGTTATGCGTAATCATAATAAACTGAGAGGTTTTTGAAAATCCTTTGATCAACTCGATAAAGCGATTGATGTTGGCATCATCCAATGGGGCATCTACCTCGTCAAGCAGACAGAAGGGCGTGGGTTTGATCATAAAAAGCCCAAAAAGCAGAGCGGTCGCCACCAGGGCCTTCTCTCCCCCTGAGAGAAGATCGATATTCTGGAGTTTTTTACCAGGAGGTTGAGCAATGATATCGACTCCTGTTGTGGAAGGGTCATTTTCGTCAAGGAGGACGAGACTGGCCTGCCCGCCCTTAAAGAGTCTATGAAAGACCTCTTTAAACTTCTCATTGACCAGTTGAAACGTTTCTAAGAATCGTTTGGTGGTCGTCCGATTGATTCGAGCGATGGCTTTTCTTAAGGTGTCGAGGGCCCTCTGAAGATCGGTCTGTTGTTCTGTCAAGAAGTCATACCTCTGCTTCAGTTCTTGATACTCCTCGATCGCCATAAGGTTGACCTCTCCAAACCCCTCCAGGGCTGTTTTCAATTCTACAAGCCTCCGTGACAGCTCCTCCTTGTGAAATTCTCCTTCGGTCTGATTCAAAGAAGGGGAGAGGGTAGTTCCATAACGCTCTTTCATCGAATCCAGCAAATGTTGGACCTTCATCTGATATTCGGAGGCCCGAATCTCCTCCTCATGGATCTTCTGCCTCAACTCCTCCAATTCCCGACGGAGATATCTAAAAGAGGCCTCGGCCTCTTTCCATTCATTGGAGAGGAATTCTACAGCCTCCCTTTGTTCAGTAAGTTGCCCTTCCTTTGACCGGTTTACCCTCAGGCAGGCTTCTAACTCTTCTTCCAACTTTCTGATCTTTTCGGAAATCGAGATCCCCTCCTTCCGAGATTGTCTGATGGAAGCCAATTGTTTAGAAATCTGATCTTTCAAGGTTGCCTGATTATCCGAGAGAGTTTGGATCTGCCTCTCTAAGCCCTTCCTCTTCTCCTCCAGGGAGGCAAGAAAAATCTTTTTCTCTGTGATCCTTCCTCCAAGTTCTTCAGTTCCGCCTCCGACCTCCTCGACCTTCTTTTTAAATCCCTGAACCTGTTCCTCTTGGTTATGCTTCTCAACCTCCTTTTCCTCTATTTGAGCAGAAACCTCCTGCCTCTCTTTTTCTAATTCTTCATTTTCCTCCTCAAGTTGGCTCTTTTCAAATTGGATGAGCTCAAGTCTTTGATGAATCTGGGAAACTTCTTTATTCAATTCTTCTAAATCTCTCTCCTGGTGGAAGAGTTCGATCTCTTTGGCTTGGATCTCCTTCTTTCTTTCCTCCAGCTCCCTTTCCTTCTCAGAAATCCTCCTTTGGAGAGTCTCTTCCTCTTCCATGGCCCTCTGGTAATCCTTCTCCTCCTCCCTGATCCTCTGTTCTAACTCCTTAATCTCCCTTCGCCTCTCCAAAAGGCCCAGACCCTGGTCTCTGCTTCCTCCTGAGATGACTCCTGAGCGGTGTATGACGTCCCCCTCAAGGGTGACAAGGATATCGAAACCTTCCTCCTTCTTTATCCAGTGGAGGGCCTCCTCAAGAGTCTCAACTACCCCAACGTCTCCAAGAAGGAATTTGGCCAAAGAAGAAAATTCCTCCTTCACATGGACGAAACCAAGAAGGGGAAGGGGAGATTTATCCTGTGTCGGATAAAAGGTCTCCCCCTTTTTTCCATGAACCCTTTTTGGGATAAAATTGGCCCGGCCTAATGATTCCTTTTTAAGAAACTCCAATCCTTCAATCCCTTCCTTCTCCCCTTCCACGATCAGGTATTGCAATCGCGATCCTAAGACTGCTTCCAGCGGAATCTCGTATTTTGGGTTTGCATCAAGAATGTCTGCTACCACCCCTAAGATTCCTTTCCATTTCTCTTCCTCTTCTCTCTTTTGAAGAAGAATCGATCTGACCCCTTTTTCATAACCCTCATAATTCTCTTGGAGTTCTTTGAGAGAAAGGTAGCGAGATCGATCCTGTCTTAAGGCCTCCTCTAAGAGGGACCTCTCTTTCTGCCTTTGATGGAATAATTCCTTTAGCCTCTCTATCTCCTCTCCCAGATGAGCCTTTTCTTCCTGGTAGATCGACAGAATGGAGAGCGTCAGTTCCTTGGCCTTTTTCTTTTCTGAGAGGGCCTCTTCGGTTTGAGTAAGTTTTTCCCTCACTTCCTCAAATTCCCTTAGGTTAGAACGGCCCCGCTTTTGAAGGTCTTCCGTCCTCTCTTCGAGATGGGTGAGCCGATTTCGAAGAGAAGTCAGTTGGGTAAGTGAATCGATCAACTTTCCTTTCTCAGCCTCCAATTCTTCTACGAGTTCCTGATAGGTTGTCCTAAAATCGTTGTAAAGCGTCTCCCATTCATTGAGGATTTCTTCAGTCTCATGCCATTCTTCTTCCAATTGTTTTAAAACCGCTTCCGTTCCTCTTCGCTCCCTTCTCGTCTCCCTCCAAATCTCCAAGGAGTGTTGGATATCTTTGGACAACTGCTCCTCCCTCCTCTGAAGACCGCTTGCTTCCCTTCTTAGAAATTCTATTTCATTCTCCATCCGCTGGATCTGTCGACCCAAATCGAAAACTTCTTGTTGGATGGCTTGAAGCCTCTCTCCCTCCTCCGTAGCCTTCAGTTTGATCTCTTCAATAGAGGCCTCCTTCTTTGAGGTTTGGGTCGAGATTTCGGTCTCCCTCTCTCGGAGGGCTTTAAGATATCCCTTCGAGGCATCCCACTTTTCAGAAAGTTCACCATATTCATGAAGGGCCAAACGGATCTCGATCTCCCTGAGTTCTTTCCGTATGGCCTTATACTCCTCTGCTCGTTTTACCTGCTTTTCCATTGAGACGATTTGCCGTTTTACCTCAGCGATGATATCCTGAACCCTCAAGAGGTTTTGCTGGGTTGCCTCCATCTTCATCAGGGCAAGCCTTTTCCTTTCCTTATATTTTGCTATCCCTGCTGCCTCTTCGATTAAAAAACGCCGATCCTGAGGATTGGCATTGATCAGGTGTTCTACCCGGCCCTGCTCCACAATCGAATACCCATTGACCCCGATCCCAGTATCCAAGAAGAGATCAATGATATCTCGCAACCGACAAGGGATTTTGTTAATCAGATACTCACTTTCCCCTGACCGATAAAGCCTCCGGGTAACCGTAATCTCACTGTATTGCTCATACGCTTTGGGTGCTGATCCGTCCTCGTTAGAGAAGGTCAAACTCACCTCTGCCATCCCTAAGGGCTTTCTTCCTTCTGCCCCGTTGAAGATCACATCCTCCATCAACCTTCCACGCAGGTGTTTGGCACTCCGTTCCCCCAGGACCCAAAGCACCGCATCGACAATGTTGGACTTACCGCAACCATTGGGTCCCACAATCGTTGTAATCCCCTCGGGGAATGTCAGGTGAAGACGATCGACAAAGGATTTGAATCCAACCATCTCAAGGGATTTAAGTTTCATCGAATCATCCTTGAACCATCAATTGGATTTCTTAATATATTCCACTGCCTTTTTTAGTCTCTGAATGACCTTCTCTTTACCCAAAATCTCCATGACCTCATCAAGAGGTGGGCTCGCTGACTTTCCAGTCAAGGCCACTCGAAGGGGCTGGGCAATTTTAACCAAGGGCTCCCCTCTCCCCTCTGAGAGTTGATGAATCAGACGATGACTGCTCGCCCTATCCAAAACATTCTCGTTGGATAGGACTTGGAGGACCTCCTCAAAAAGGGGTAAAGCCTCTTTATTAAGAAATTTATCTGAAGCCCTCTTCTCATAAGTAATCTCGTTTGAAAAGTAAAAGGCCGATTGTTCAGCCATTTCCACAAGGGTCTTCACCCTTTCCCTGAGCGAGAAGACCACATTTCTTAAGTGATCCTGGTCAGTGATGGCGTATCCCTTGGCCTCCATAAAAGGCCGAACCATCTGGACCAATTCATCCAATTCTGTCTTTTTAATATATTCCGAATTGAGCCAATCTAACTTGCTCGGATTGATGGCTGCTGGCGATCGTCCGATCGCCTCCAGGCTGAACTTATCGATCAACTCCTTTAAGGTGAACTCCTCTTGATCGCCATAAGACCATCCCAGACGGACCAGGTAGTTGACCACCGCCTGGGGAAGATACCCCATCTTCTTATACTCCATGACGGAGGGAGCCCCATGGCGTTTGGAAAGTTTTTTCTTATCTGGGCCGAGGATCATGGAGACATGACCGAACTTGGGAAGAGGATAATCTAATGCACGATAGATCTGAATCTGCCTGGGGGTGTTATTCAAATGATCATTTCCTCGAATGACGTGCGTGATTCCCATCGTTGCATCATCCACCACGACCGAAAAATTGTAGGTGGGAAGTCCATCGCTTCTCATAAGGATGAGATCATCCAGCTCAGCATTATCAAACTCCACCCGACCCTGAATGAGGTCTTCTACAACGGTCCTCCCTTCATCAGGTGAAAGAAACCGGATGGTGAAAGGTCGATTCAAAGGAAGAGTCTTTCGACCCAAACAGGTCCGATCGTATTTTGGTTTTCTTCCTGCCTTAAGTGCCGCTTCTCGTTTTGCCTCCAACTCCTCAGGAGTGCAATAACAGCGATAGGCCTTGCCCTCTCTTAGAAGTTTTTCCGAAGCCTCCTGATAAAGTGAGATCCTCTCACTCTGATAATAGGGGCCTTCATCCCAATCCATCCCCAACCAGGTCATGGCATCAAGAATTCCTTGAGTTGATGCCTGAGTCGAACGGGCCACATCAGTATCCTCGATGCGGAGAATAAACTTACCCCCCGAATGTCGAGCAAACAACCAGTTGAAAAGGGCTGTTCTCGCTCCACCAATATGAAGGTCGCCTGTGGGGCTGGGTGCGAATCGGGTTCTTACGGTAGTCATCTCTCTTCTTAACCCTTGCGGTAATAAAAATTCCCCCTTTTTTCTCTCGGAGATTATGGGGGAATAATTTCTTTCCAGGGTAAATCATCAAATAAGTTCATCAATGGACTTTAATGCCTCGTCCAATTGATTGGGGTTACTCCCTCCTGCTTGTGCAAAATCCGAACGGCCTCCTCCTGTCCCTTGAACATGGAGAGATACCTTTTTAATCATTTCATTAGCCTTATATCGCTCTGTAAGATCAGGAGTGACACCCATGATGAGAGAGACTTTGTCCTGGATTTGACTCCCTAATAGAATGATCCCTGAACCAATCATTCCTTTCAATTGGTCGACAAACTCTCTCAGTCTTTTTGTATCCTTCCCATCCACTCTGGCAGAAAGGACCTTCACCCCTCTCACTTCCCTCACACTGGAGAAAAGGGCATTGACCTCCTGATGAGACAATCTATCCTGAAAGGATTGAATCTCACGCTCTAACTCTTTTTGACGTTGAAGCAAACGCTCAATCCGAACAGTCAGTTCCCCAGGCATGGATTTAAGGGAGAGGGCAATCTGTTTTAGTTCTCGCTCCTCTTCGTTGATGAATCGATAGGCTCCTTCCCCTGTCAGGGCTTCAATCCTTCTTACTCCTGCAGCCACGCCTGCCTCATATAGAATTTTGAAAAGACCGATATCCCCGGTCCTCGAGGTATGTGTCCCTCCACAGAGTTCGATGCTGAAGTCTGAGACCATGACCACCCTCACCTCCTCCCCATACTTCTCTCCAAACAGGGCCATGGCCCCTAACTGGAGGGCCTCTTCCACTCTCATAATTTTTGTCTCAACAGGCAGATTCTCACGAATCTTCTGATTGACTATTGCCTCAATCCGTAAAAGTTCATCTTCCTTCATGGACGTAAAGTGGGTGAAGTCAAACCTTAACCGTTCAGGAGTAACCAATGAGCCTGCTTGATGAACATGAGTCCCCAGGACCTCTCGCAAAACAGCCTGAAGGAGGTGGGTGGCTGTATGATTGAGGGCAATGGCCCTCCTTCTTTCTGAATCGACTCGAAGAGTGGCCTCCATTCCTGGCCTCACTCTCCCCCTTTTCACCTTTACCTGATGAACGATCAACTCCTCTATCGGTTTAATCGTGTCGAGCACTTCTAAGGAGAAGCCTTCTTGAAAGATTACTCCCCTATCTCCAACCTGCCCCCCGGCCTCTCCATAGAAAGGGGTCTTTTCGGTCACGACTTCAATTTCCTCCCCTTCCTCAGCAGAGGTGACAAATTCATTTTCTTTGATCAATCTCAGAACCTTCGCCTCACTCTGGAGTTCCTCATACCCCGTAAAGGCTGTCTTGATCCCTTCACCCACCAATCTCCGATAAACCTCTTTGGTCCTTCCCTCTCCTATCCCTTGCCAAGCCTGTTTGCTCTTCCTCCTCTGTTCTTCCATCTGTGCTTTAAATCCATCTTCATCGAAACTCATCCTTTCTTCTTGAAGAATCTCTGTGGTTAGGTCTAAGGGAAATCCAAAGGTATCATAGAGACGAAATGCTACCCCTCCAGGGAAGATGTGACTCCCTGATCTCTTAAGCCTTTCCAGTTCTTCTCGGAGGATTTTAAGCCCCTCATCGAGGGTCTCTGAAAACCGCTCTTCTTCATTTCGGATCACTCTTGAGACAAAGGCTTCGGTCTCTCTTAATTCGGGATAGGCCTCCTTCATCAGATCAACCACTTTGGAGGATATCCGATCCAAAAAAGGCCCCTTTACTCCAAGAATCTTTCCATGACGCATCGCCCTTCTCATGATCCGGCGAAGCACATATCCCCTTCCTTCATTGGAGGGTAAGACGCCATCGTTGATGAGAAAGGTGGAGGCCCGAGCATGGTCCGCAATCACTCGCATTGAGATGTCGTACTGGGGATTCTCTCCGTACTCTTTTCGACAAAGACCTTCCACCTCTTTAAGGAGGGGTTTAAAGAGATCGGTCTCATAGTTGCTTTTGACTCCCTGGAGAATAGCAGAGATCCGTTCAAGGCCCATCCCTGTATCAATACAGGGTTTAGTGAGAGGATGGAGGATTCCAGAGGAATCCCGATTAAACTGCATAAAGACAAGGTTCCAGAGTTCCAGAAACCGATCGCAATCACAGCCCACCTGGCATTGAGGCTGACCACAACCCACCTCTTCGCCCTGGTCGATAATAATCTCAGAACAGGGTCCACAGGGCCCGGTTTCGCCCATGGCCCAAAAATTATCCTTCTTTCCCATCCGTACGATTCGCTCCGGAGGAATTCCGATCTTTCTCCAGAGTTCAAAGGCCTCATCATCTTCAAGATAGATGGTGATCCATATCTTCTCCGTAGGCAATCCCCATTGACGGATCAGAAGATCCCATCCCATTTCGATGGCCCCTTCTTTGAAGTATTCCCCGAATGAGAAGTTTCCTAACATTTCAAAGAAGGTGTGATGCCGGGCTGTCTTACCCACATTCTCGAGATCGTTATGCTTCCCTCCTGCCCGAAGACATTTTTGAGAGGAGACCGCTCGGGTATAATCTCGGGTTTCTTCTCCCAAAAAAACCCCTTTGAATTGATTCATTCCAGCATTGGTGAAGAGTAAGGTGGGATCGTTTTTTGGAACGAGGGAGGAGCTTCGAACCACTCGATGTCCCCTCTCCTCAAAGTAGTTAAGAAAGGCCCTTCGGATCTCAGCAGAGGTCATTGTTTCAGACACGTCCCCTTCGATCATCCATCTTTTCACCCAATGGCCTTCCAAGCCTTAACTTTCCCTCAGTCTCCTTGCCTTTCTCTTTTTCTCTCTCTAAGACCTCAAAATCTTCCCAGGTGGTATCGCTGGAGGCAAGGATCCCTTTTACCCTAAGGGCAAAGTCATCAGGATTGGTGCAATGCTTCAGGGCCTCTTCATAAGTGATCAATCCTGCTTTCAGGAGAAACATAAGCGACTGGTCGAAGGACTGCATCCCATAGGCCGTCACTCCCTTGGCGATAGCATCATTGATCTCATTGGTCTTATCCTTCTCAATGATGCACTCCCTAACCCTTGCAGTGGAGACCAAGACCTCGACCGCTGGGACCCTTCCCATTCCATCTGCCCTCGGAACCAGACGCTGGGAGATGACCCCTTTCAGAACACCTGCCAGTTGTAACCGAACCTGTTTTTGATGGTAAGGGGGGAAGACCGAGATGATTCGGGTGATCGTCTCCGTGGCATTCAGGGTGTGGAGGGTCGACATCACCAGATGTCCTGTCTCGGCTGCGGTGAGGGCGGTTTCAATGGTCTCGAAATCCCTCATCTCACCGACCAGAATGACATCCGGATCTTGTCGGAGGGCTACCCGCAAGGCACTGGAGAAAGTACTCGTATCCGAGCCAATCTCCCTCTGATCAATGATCGATTTCTTGTCCTCATGGATGAACTCAATGGGGTCTTCAATCGTAATGATATGGCAGTTTCTCTCGTTGTTGATGATATCGATCATGGAGGCCAGTGTAGTGGACTTCCCGCTTCCGGTGGTCCCTGTGACCAGGATGAGACCTCTCTGCTCAAGGGCTATATTTCTGATCACAGGAGGGAGATGGAGTTCCTCCAGGCTCTTAATCTGGTAGGGGACAATTCGGAGGGCAATTCGCATTTTCCCCCTCTGTTGGAAGACATTGACCCGAAATCGTCCCAGACCGTAAACCTCGTAGCCCATATCCACCTCTCGATTCTTGATGAATCGCTCCTTTTGCCAATCGTTCATCAGTCCAAAGGCCATTTTGGAGACATCATTAAGATCGAACGGTTTGATCTTATTCCATGGTTTCAAGACCCCGTTGACTCGCATGATGGGTGGGAGTCCCACTTTGATGTGAACATCCGAGGCCTCCTGTGAAAGGGCTTCCAAAAGGATCTGATTTAAGTCCATCGTTTTCTCCTCCTCTTTGGTTATCCCGCAAGTCCAAATTTTGTGGTGCGGAACTGTTCAAGGATTTCTTTCTCCATCTCCGCAAGGATTTTAGGATTCTCTTTTAAAAACTGTTTTGCATTCTCCCTTCCCTGGCCTATCCGTTGGCCTCCATAGGTATACCAAGTCCCGCTCTTCTCCACCAGATTCTTTTCCACGGCCAGATCCAGGACATCTCCTTCTCTTGAAATCCCTTCACCATGAATGATATCGAATTCTACCTCTCTAAAGGGTGGAGCCACCTTGTTCTTCACCACCCGAACCTTGGTCCTTGAACCTATTACCTCCTGACCCTGTTTGATGGAGGCAATCCGTCTTATGTCAAGTCTCACAGAGGAATAGAATTTAAGGGCATTGCCCCCAGTGGTCGTCTCTGGATTCCCAAACATCACCCCGATCTTCATCCGAATCTGGTTGACGAAGATAAGGATCGTCTTGGACTTGCTGAGGATGGCTGTCAATTTTCTTAAGGCTTGTGACATGAGGCGGGCCTGGAGTCCCATATGGGCATCACCCATCTCCCCTTCGATTTCTGCCTTTGGAACGAGGGCTGCCACCGAATCCACCACAATCACATCCACTCCTCCGCTTCTAACCAGATGTTCTGCAATCTCCAGGGCCTGCTCCCCTGTATCGGGTTGTGAGATAAGAAGGTCTTCAATCTTTACCCCCAAATTTTTTGCATATTGGACATCCAAGGCATGTTCTGCATCGATAAAGACTGCGATACCCCCCCTCTTTTGGGCCTCCGCAACCACATGAAGAGCCAAAGTGGTCTTTCCAGAGGCCTCAGGACCATAAATCTCAATGACCCTCCCCCTCGGCAGACCACCCACACCGAGAGCCAGATCCAATGAGAGAGATCCTGTCGAAATAGTGGGAACTTCTCCAAGTTTGGCCTCTCCGCCCAACTTCATAATGGCGCCTTTACCGTATTGCCTCTCAATCTGGGTAATGGCAAGTTCCACAGCCTTTCCTTTATTTGAATCTACCTTCGCCTCTGTCTTTGTTTCAGTTTTTGTCATGGGAATCTCCCTCGATGGCTCCACAATGGGAATTCTTAAAAGATTAGCCTCCCAATCTTATCTCCCTTAAAGGAGTATAAATCGGACCCGATGGCCTCAAATCACTCTTAAATAGAATAACTTTTTCTGCTTGAATTTCCCCAAACTCCTCTTCACGATATCTCTCCATCCTTCTCAACAGGTCTTCCTTCCCCCTGCTTGACCTCATCCTTCCTAAGGTCAGATGGGGATGAAAAGGGCGTTCCTCTGGTGAAAACCCAATCTTTTTGAATTCTCTTTCTAACTTTTTCTGAAAGGAGTTTAAGCTTTCCTTGCCTTCTGAGAACCCTAACCAAATCACTCTTGGGTTTCTCAAATTGGGGAAGGCTCCCATCCCTTTTACTCTTAAAAGGATGGCTGGGGTCTCTTGGACCAGCCTGTCAACGGATTGGACGATGGGTTCAATTTTCGACTCATCAATGTTGCCAAAAAACTTTATAGTAAGGTGGAGATTTTCTGGGTTTACCCACCGTACATCTGCTTGGGACGATCTCAAGTCCCCCAGAACCTCCTCGATCTTCAATAGAAGTGGTCTTGGAAGTTCAATGGCCAGAAAGGTTCGAATCAACGAAGCCCTCTTCAATTGAATTGATGTTAACACAATTTCAAAAAAAGTCAATGAGAAAAAGGTGTTGGATAACTTTGGCTCATAAATTCTCCTTGACAAAATGGGCCTTTTTTGATAGGAGATTTTTAGGTTAAGGATTTCAATTTTCGGTTTCTCCTTAGTCTATTAAATTTTTCCATTCCTCTTAAGAAAGGGGGTGATAAGTTCTATTACCTCCCGTTAACCTTTTGGTTCTGTAATTAATCTTTTCTCCCTTATCTTTTATTTTAATTAGAAGGAGGTGGACCTATGAATGAAAAAAAGAAAGAAGAGGTTCGTGGGACATTTGAGTTCCTCAAGGATTGGGGTGATGCGCTTACCCGTTGGACAGAACGATGGATCCCCGATGCCTTAGTGATTGTCATCGTCTTAAGTATTGTGGCTTATATCTTTGCCCTTATCTGGGGGTTTAAGCCAGAAGTGGGTTTAGGCTCCCGGGCTTATAAATCCATTCAGGCATGGGGGAATGGATTTTGGGCTCTGCTCGAATTCGCCATGCAGATGTGTCTGATCATGATGACGGGCTATATCCTGGCTTGCTCTCCACCTGTTCGAAGACTGATGAATGGACTGGCGGGCTGGTCTAATCCTGAAAAACCTTATCAAGCGATCATCACGATGTCACTCTTCTCAATGATTATGGCCTGGCTCAATTGGGGATTAAGTCTGATTGCAAGCGCTATGCTGGCCTTATTCATTGTTAGACGAAATCCAAAAGTCGATTACCGACTGCTTGTGGCAGCAGCCTATTTGGGACTGGGGTGCACTTGGCATGCCGGCCTCTCAGGCTCTGCCCCATTGTTAGTGGCGACTCCAGATAACTTCTTGATTAAGGGGAAATTATTGGATACGATCATTCCTGTAGTCAATACAATCTTTCATCCTTATAATTTAATCCTCACGATCATTATTGTAGTAGTAGTCACTATTCTGATGGCATTGATGCACCCGAGGCCAGAGAAGGCATTCACGGTAACGCCTGCTATGATGGATCAACTAAAACTCTATGAGGCTCCTCCCAAACCGACTAAATACGAGAGCCCTTCGGATTGGATGAACTGGTGGCCTGGATTTAATGTCATTGTTTTCGTTGGAGGTTTAATCTGGCTCATCTGGCACTTCTCAACGAAAGGGGCTCAACTGACCCTCAATGTTGTCAATTTTGCTATGTTGATGTTAGGAATCCTATTTCACTGGAGACCCTGGTCGTTTTTGAAAGCCACGGAGGATGCCGGAAAGGCCGTCTGGGGAATTGTCATTCAATTTCCTTTTTATGCAGGGATATTCGGCCTCTTCAAATTCACTGAACTCTCTGTTGCCTTTACAAAGGCCTTTGTCGCTATATCAACACCTCAAACTTTCCCTCTAATTATCTACTGGTATGGAGGTCTTCTGAACTACCTCATCCCCTCAGGTGGAGGGGAGTGGGCCGTGGTCGCCCCATATATCATTCCAGCGGCCAAACAGTTAGGGGTTGGAATGGGGACAACCGTGGTGACCTTTGCCTGGTCGGATATGATGACCGATATGATTCAGCCCTTCTGGGCGATTGCCATGCTGGCAGTAGCAAAGCTTAACTTCAGGGATATCATGGGCTGGTTGCTCATGGTCTTCTTTGTCTACTTCATCATCACCTCTCTGGCCTTTCTCTTCTTCATCCCCAACTGGTAAAAAAAGGGCCTGTTCCCAAAATGGGAACAGGCCCTTTTGGGGGTCTCTTTTTCTTATTTCCAATACCGATCGTTCATGATTCGTTCTTCAATATTGACCTTATAAAATTCTTGAATGGGTCTGAAGACCTCTTTATCCTTCTCATAAACGGTTTTTAGAGCATTTCGTACCACTTCGATCCCTTTAGGGGTCATCTTTCCAAGAGGGGGTCGGCAAGGCCCAGAGGGAAGTCCAAGACCTTTCATCATGGTTTTAATCGCCAATGGATTTCTAAATTTACAGGGAACATCAAATCCTTCATAGGATTCAACTGTATTGACAGTCACTACCTTAAAGAGTGGATCAAGGATGTCCTTCAATTCGTTTGCCCTCTCCATATCTCCTTTCAGGATCGACCTCACCATTTCATTAATCGCCCCAGGCACAATGTTTGACATTACTGAGACGACACCCGAAGCCCGGATGTCGCTTCGGGTCATCATTTCAAAGGTCTTATCATCATCCCCTGAGAGGATATCAAAATCCTCTCCACAGAGTGTCCTCGTTTTGGCCATCCGTTCAAGATCGCCAGTGGCCTCCTTCACAGATCTCACAGTCTTAAATTTACGATGAAGAATAGCCAGGTCCTCCACCTCCAATTTTGTTCCTGTCCTTCCAGGGATGACATAAGGGACGATGAAGGCCCTGCGGAAGGTCTTGGCAATTACCTCATAATACTGGGTTCTCAGTTCAAGGGAGGAGGGACCATTATAATAACAATCAACGAGCAAAACCCCCTGGGCTCCGACTTCTACAGCATGCCTACTTCCACGGAGCGCCTCCTTGGTGGAGTTTGAACCTGTTCCTGCAATGACAAAGGCCTTCCCTTTTGCCAATTTAACCGTCCTTGTAATCACCCGATCATGTTCCTTCCAATCAAGGGTAGGGGATTCTCCTGTCGTTCCTGTGGGAACGAGATTTGACCCATTCTCTATGAGGAACTGGATGTTTCGCTCCAGGCCTTCATAATCGACCTCCCCCTTTCGGTCAAAGGGTGTCACCATTGCTGTCCAGCAACCTTCAAACCTCTCCAGTCTCATCTAAGCCCCCTCCTTTCTATTATCTTAAGGGGACAGTCCCTTTTATAAGAGGGACTGTCCCCTTAACCCTTTAAAAACTTAATTTATTATGAACAAAATAAAATTTCAAGAAGAAAAGATTCACAAATATAAACGGTTAAACATATCCCTTTCGATCAATGAGGACCATTTGGTCTTCATGCACTCATCCCTTCTTCAAGGCTTTAACTCTGCTTTCATTTTCAAAACCACATGTCCCCACCCTCCACAACTTGGCCCAGTATCGTAACAGCCTGTCGTATTGAACATCACCTCATTGGGATCTCGGCCGTTCATCATATTCTCAAAAAAGGCGTTGATCAGCACGGTCAGATTAGGCATCAAAAAGGAACAAACGCGGTCCGGATTCTCTTTGGTAAGCAAATTGCCTGAATTGTCAAAAATGAGTCTTTGACCCACCACGTGCCCTGAGTGACAGCCTTTTGAATCAATCACCTCAGCGACCAACCGATATTTAGAGGCCTCTAAGGCGTTCTTAAAGAGACGCTGAAATTTAGGGTTTTTCTCAATAATCGCCCACTCCTGGTCATCCAGGTTTAGCCTTTTCCGGATTAATTTTGCAATCTGATTCTCATCCATTTGGCCCCTCTGATGAAAAATATAAGCTTTATTGATTGAGCCCCTAAATTCCAAAGTATGTTAAGATTTAAATATACTATACAACCCTGTCTTTATTAAACCTCAAATTTAATCATCCTTAATTTTCAAGAGTTCTTTTACGTAATTCACACATAGATTGATATTATATTCCCTATATAAAGAAATCTTTTGTGCCTCAATCGAACCTTCACCATGGAGTGTTCCAACATAACCTTCTCCAGCATATCCTGTGGCTGTGAGATCCCTGATAAGCTTCATTACCTTGAGCCGATTAACCGTTTTTACCCCTTTTCTGCCTCCAAGGTAAGTCTCAATATAATCCCTTGTCTCAGGATTCATATAATCAGCCTCAGTTGGACCGGTAACGACCAACCCTCCAGCTATCTCTTGAACTGCCTTTATTGAATCATGATAATGTGTAGCAAAGAAATGTTTCCCTATATTACTAAGAATAGGGTTGGGATAGGCTACCCCATTTTCAGTGATGATACATTCCCGAGCTGCTGCCTTTGCAAAAGTCCTTATTGTCTCAGCATAAATGATAAGTCCAGTAATCTTATCCCTAATATGAGATGCCCTTGCAACTCCATTATAATCTGCAATCAATTGGGCTGCCCCTATCATTATATCCGCAATAGGAGGTTTATAACAAATCCCTGTAAACCTATGCCAAGTGGCAAAACAATTGGCCAGGGGGCCTGCAAACTCCCATTCTCCATCCATAAAGATTCTCTCTTTGGGAACAAAAACCTCATCAAAGACGGTCATTGCTTCCAAGGTAATGTGCTTTGAAGTGATAGGATAATCAAACCATGAGATATCTTCAAGTTCAGGCCTACTGATAATTTTAATTCCTTTTGTATTGACCGGAAGCCCAAAGGCTATGCAATAATCACGATCAGCCTCTGTCATTGCCCGAGTTGGAACAACAATCAATTCATTTGTGATCGGAGCAGAGGTTGTATGAACCTTTGCCCCTTTTACAACTACCCCATCGTTACTTCGATCTATCACCTTCAAATAAAAATAGGGCATTGACTGTTGGGAAGGCAGTAAACTCCTATCGCCTTTAACATCTGTCACAGCCCCAGCCATGCTGAGATCATTTTCTTGAAGATACTCTCTATACTCCGAAACCCTCTTTAAATAATCTGTTCCATTCTTTTTATCCATCAGATAGGTAATCATAGCAAGGGCATTAAGGGCATCTGTGCCAATCTCTTTCATAAAAAGGATGATTGCATCTCCTAACTTGGTAGCAGTCTCAATCAATTGACGTCTTATCAATAAATCCTCCCCAGACCTTGGAATCTCAAAATATCGCCTGATCTCACTTCCTGTTTTTGGCGAACGGGTGACCATAAGATCCCAAAGCCCTTCCTTTTTATGAAGCTCATAATCTATGGCACCATGGTCAATTGCCCTTCTTAAGATTGGATGTTTTGTTACATCCTCAACTATTTTACCATGGATATAAACTTCTCGACCATCTCGAAGGCTTTCAATATACTGTTTTGAATCCCTAAGTGCCATAAAACATTCTCCTCTTTTTACATTCCCATGCCACCATCAACTTGAAAGACAGCACCTGTAATATAAGATCCTTTAAATGCAAGAAAACTTACCACACATGAAACCTCCTCAAGCCTTCCAGGACGTCCCATAGGTATCCTTGAAAGTTCCCTCTGTACTTTTTCTTCCGTATCAAATAGGGGAGCAGTCATATCGGTTCTTAAAAATCCTGGAACAACAACATTTACAGTAATATTCTTTTTTGCTACCTCTTTGGCCATCGACTTTGTAAATCCTATCAGACCTGCCTTTGCTGCTCCGTAGGGTGTATCTCCTGGATAACCATGAAGTGCAACATCAGAAGAAATATTGATAATTCTTCCCCATCCATTTTCAAGCATATAAGGAATAACATATCTACAACAATTAAATGTCCCTTTGAGAATGGAATTTATGACAGTATCCCAATCTTCGGTTGACAATTTTTGAATCCTTCCTCCTCTATGAAGAGCAGCATTATTGACGAGGATATCGACTCTTCCAAATGTCTCTATCGCCTTTTCAACCATTGCTTTAACCTCTTGCTCATTTGAGACATCTGCTTTAATGGCAAGCGCCCTTCGCCCCATGGCCTCTATTTCTCTAACCACTTTTTCTGCCTCATCAGATCGCACGCGATAATTCACCACCAAATCTGCACCTTCTCGGGCAAGGTCCATTGCAATGGCCTGGCCAATTCCCCTTGAGCCTCCAGTGACTAATGCCACTCTTGTCATCTCTTCCATAACCCTAACCATAGACCCTTATGGGTTAATGTTTTAGTTTTTCCTTGATCACCTTTCCAGCAGGATTTCTGGGCAAACTCTCTCTAAACTCCACATATTTGGGGACTTTAAATTTAGCCAGAAACCGACCGCAGAATTCCTGAATCTCCTCAGTGGTTGCCTTCTCTCCTTCTTTTAACACAACCACAGCCTTTACCTCTTCGCCAAAAACAGGGTCTGGCACACCCACTGCTGCGGCCTCGAGTATTTTAGGATTTCTATATAAGACATTTTCAACCTCAAGGCTCCAGATCTTTTCTCCTCCCCGATTGATCATATCCTTCATCCGATCAAGGATATAAACATATCCTTCTTCATCAATTTTTGCTATATCTCCGGTGTGCAACCACCCTGCGGTCAGACTCCTTTGGGTGGCTTCTGGATTATTCCAGTATTCCTTAAGGGTCTGACAGCCCTTTATTAATAGTTCCCCTGGCTCGTCAGAAGGTAACTCTTTTCCCTCATAATCAACCACTTTTACATCTATGAGTGGAATGGGGCGGCCTACAGAACCTTTATGACTTAATGCTTCATGAGTAGTGGTCGTGGTTAAAGTCATTCCGCAGGCTTCTGTAAGTCCATAACCTGGACAGAGATTAAGCTGAGGCAATTTCTTTAAACAGAGTGTCATCAATTCCTCGGGCGTGGCCGATCCGCCTGCTCCATAACCACGAAGTGAACTTAAATGGTAACGATCAAACTCTGGGTTATTCAGCATAAGCCATAATATCGTAGGCACTCCAATCATGGTGGTAACTCTTTCTTCTTGAATCACCTTTAACGCATCCATAGCACTAAATTTTTTCATAAAAACAGAGGCAATCCCTGCATAGACCGCCGCACAAAAATCCATCACCAACCCTGTCACATGAAACAGAGGAACAGGACATAAATTCTTATCTCTGCCTGCTTGCCAATCAAAAAGTTCAGAGATGCACATTGCCTCTGCAATCATCCCTCGATGGGAAAGAACAGCCCCTTTGGGTCGCCCCGTTGTCCCTGAAGTATACATGATGACTGCGCTATCCGCTTCGTCTACTGGAATGTCAACCTCTTTGACCCCCCTCTTATTTATTAAATCTTTAAATTCTTCTTTCCCTGTGACAATAATATTTTTTACATGACTGATCTCAGACTTAACTCCCATAATGACATCGAGAAATTCTTCGTCCACAACGACCATCTTCGAACCCGAATCATTGATTTGGAACGAAGCCTCCTCTCCTTTATATGCAATGTTTAAGGGGACAGCGGTGGCTCCAATATTCACCAAAGCGAAGAATATTACTCCAAACTCCCATCCATTTCTAAGCATGAGCGAAACTCTATCCCCTTTTCTTACCCCATAATGATGATAGAGTCCTGACGAGGCATTCTCTACCCATGAAGCAAATTGATGGTAAGTTAATCTGTCATCAGGGGTAATGATGGCTTCGAGGGATCCATGCTTGGCAACAGTATTGGATAAAAGTTGTGAAAGATTCTTGGGCCGATCGGCATAAACCAATTCTTTATATCCCTCAGGGCTTAATATCTCTAAAACTTTATATTTTGTCTGTAGTTTCTTCGTCCTTCCTGCCACGGGGTTCTCCTTAAAAAAGTAATTTGAATTCCTGAAAATTCTTTGGCCACCTTTCCCTCTTTTTACTTCATCGTTCTCGGGAGAAAGAGGCTAATTTCTGGAAAAGCAACGATTAATCCAATGGCAATTAAAAACATAAAGACAAATGGGATGATCCCCTGAAAGATTTCCTCCATTGGGACTTTGGTTACTCCTTGAACGATGTATACATTGATTGCCACTGGCGGAGTAATCATTCCCAATTCCGTCATCATACAGATTAATACCCCAAACCAGATGGGGTTAAAACCTAATTGAAGAATCACTGAGAAAAAGATTGGGACGGTGAGCAAAATCATCCCCAGTGTATCGAGAAACATGCCCAGGGGAATATATAAAAGAAGCATGCAGATTATAATACCAATAGGAGGAATGGGAAGACTTGTAATCCAATTGCTCACCCACGCGGGAACCCCTGCGATTCCGAGAAAAATATTAAAGATGCTTGCTCCAATGAGAATAAATAACATGTAACAGGTAATTTCGGCAGACCCCCGCAAGGCATTCAGAAAGTTGGCGAAGGAGATGCGTCTAAACAAGGCAAGAATAAAAGCGCCAGAAGCACCAATACACCCTGCCTCAGATGGGGAAAAGACCCCAAAATATAAGCCTCCTATGACCAACAGGAAAAGTCCTAACATTCCCCAAACGCCTGTTAGAGAGCGAAGTTTTTCTTTCCAAGAAAATGCTTCGCCAGGAGGTCCTAAGGCAGGATCCCTTTTACACCTCACGAAAATGAGCAGGATAAACAACCCAGAAAGCAGTAACCCTGGGAAAATCCCGGCAATAAATAGAGCCCCTATGTTTGTCTCAGTAATGATCCCTAAGATAATAAAGATCGTACTTGGGGGGATGAGAATGCCCAGGGTCCCCCCTGCAGCAATGGTGCCGGTGGCTAACTTGGAACTATAATTGTATCGTTTCATCTCTGGAAACGTGATCGTCCCCATTGTTGCGGCTGAAGCAAGGCTTGAGCCTGTGCAGGCGGCAAAGGCGGTGCAGGCTGCCATGGTTGCCATGGCCAGCCCTCCGGGAAACCTAGCCATAATCTTATGGGCAGCGTCAAAAAGGTTTCTGCTAATTCCTGAGTAAAAAGCAAATTGGCCCATAAGGACAAATAATGGAATTGAACAAAGAACGAAAGAGGCGACTTGGGCATAAGGGTTTCCCCCAAGAAGATTTAATGCTGGGATCAACCCCTTTAAAAAAACCATTCCCCCAAATCCCACCAAGGCAAATGAAAAACCAAGAGGCAATCCTAAAAAGGACAATAACATGAAAGCACCTATGGCTATAAATCCGATGGAGACGGGGCTCATCTTAATCTCCTTTTTGGGCCTGAGCCAGATATTGAAGCATCTGAACTAACAGAACAAAACTCAGTAATAAAGCTCCAATTGGCACCAAGAGTTGGGGGAGATACATCGGCACCTCAATGGTCGGAATCCTTCTCCCCATTCGCCAATAAACAACCGTTAAGACCCATCCCCGCCAAAGGATCAGGATTGAAATAAGGAGGGCAAACCCATTGGTAATAAAATTTAAGAACGCCTGTTTTCGGAAAGAGAGTCGAGAGATCAAGATCTCAACTTTCACATGTGCCCTGCTTTCTTGGGTATAGCCTAACCCAAGGAGAACAATTGCCGGGAGAAGGATCTCGAAGGTCTCAAAGGTTCCAAGCACAGGCTTATTGAAGAGGTATCTCCCCATCACATCAACCGTGCCCAATAACATCATGAAGAATAATAAGGCGGTACAAACATATCTCAACACGTTATTGATTCGTTTAATGCTGGTGCCTAAGATCTTAACCAATTTAAACATACGAATTTCTTGAACTCCTCTTTTACATTTTCCATCGGAGCATAAAATCCCCCCATACCCCTTTGGTTTGATCAGGGATATGGGGGTACTTTATTGGATGATATTTCATGGCCAAGGGGTTTACCTGTTACGGAAGAATGAAGGGATCTTTTACTCCCATCTTTTCCAGGATTTGATGAAGCTCCGTAAGCGCTTTCTTTCCCGGAATCCCTTTTGCCTCTACCTTTTTCACCCAGTCGCTAAATACGGGGACAATCATCTTATTCATCTTCTTTAACTCTGCTTCGTTCCAATGAATGGTTTCCACTTTATTTTTACTAGCGAACTCAAAGCCCTTTTCGTTACCTTGATCGAAGGTACGACCTCCAAACAAGGAATGTTTTTCCCAATTTTCTTCGATATATTTTTTAGCAACCTCTGGGAGTGTGTTGTAAGGTTTCTTATTCATTCCATAGGTCTGAGTGGTTGTTCCAATATTGGTCGTAATGAGATACTTCGCTATCTCCCCTATTTTGAAAGCAATGGCCATTTCCCCACAGGCCCAGGTACCATCGATGATTCCCTTTTGTAATGAAGTGTAGATTTCACCCGCCGGCATACTGACAGGCACCGCACCTAAAGCCTTTGTCACCTCTACATAGGTTGGGGAAGGACATCTAAGCTTTTTCCCCACCAGACCTTCTGCGCTTGTAATCTTAGCATTACTCCAGAGTTGATAAGGGCCAATGCAATGATAAAATAGAAACTTCACATCTCCATATTACTTGTCACAGTAGCCTTTCTTAAATATCTCTATCATCGCCTTTGTTAATATTTCAGCCGATGGATAACGTAGTGGGAGCTCAAACATCTCTGTAAATGGAAAAATTCCAGGTGTATAGCCAATATTAAACTGACCAAAATCGATAATACCTTGAACTAATCGGGTGTAAAGTTCAGGAACAGGACCTAATGCTGAGGCTGTATGGTAGTTAGTCTTTACTATACCACCTGTAGCCTGCTCCAACCCTTTAATAAACTCGGGCCCTATAATTCTTGCAGGAGGTGTCATTGTTGGTGTCCAGGTCTCACCTGTAAGGGTTATTGTTTTATAGTTTGTGCCGAGGCCTTTTCCAAGCCCCCCATGATCGCTCCAACAAACAGGACTAAAATAACTGCAACAATCTTTATTACATTCTTTTTTTGAAATGGATTCTTATTCATCTCTGATCCTCCTCATATTATGGATTGGCATATTTGTTTAATAAAAACACTTTCTTCAACCCAGATACCCTTTGGTCAGAATATTTGAATTTAATGGAATAATCAAGCCTCCTCTTTTAATAACTCTGATCACCCCCTTTCGATGACCATTGCATACCCAAGTCCTCCTCCGACACAAAGGGTGGCAAGCCCCAGGGTATGAAATGACTTTTTCGTTTCTAATAGTTAGGTGGAGTGATGAGTCTAACTGTATTACTTAAACCACTCCTTTTAAATAAGTCGTTCTTTTCAAGAATTTCCCATTCAAATTTCCTTCTCACGTGCACCTTTTATATTTCCCCCTAAAAAGCAATAGAGTACCAATTACTTCTTTATTAATTTTAATTTGACGGAATAATTGGTATCAAAAGGTATGAGGGATAATTTTTGTCATGAAAAATCTTGTGTGCAACTGTCCTACTCACGGGTAAATGGTTGCCGCCAATGAATGAAACGGTGTATAAAGGATCTTTTGGAGACTCTGTATTCCTTATCTCTAGTTCGATACAATGTCCGGCTTTAAAGACATTCGCAGTGGGCATAAGTTCTATTGCATATTCATAAATTTCTCCCGGTATGATAGGCTCTGGATTTGCATGGGTGTGGTAAGGCTGCCAAGGCTTTGATTTCTTCTGATCCAGAGATCTGTGTGAAGCTTTTAGGTACCCTCTACTCAGGGCTACACGTTTTCCCAAGGGATCGATATCATTAAACCTTATAAACCAGTTTGTATCATCTTGGTCGATGGCTGCATAAAGGTAAAGGGCTAATGGGCCTGTTACCTCCACATCTGATAATAGCGGTTCAGTTTTGTATATTAATGAGTTGACCGTAGCTGTAACATTAATAGGAGGTTGGACAAAACCATCTGGCGGAACTGATGAGAGTGACTCAGGCTGGGTTGATAGACGTCCATGATCCCTCAAATAAAACTTGGTCCATTCTGCTCTTTTAAGAGGCCACTCATTTTCAAATCGCCACTCATTATTTCCCATAATAAAAAGTTTAATTGGTGGTTCATCCATAATCCCCGTATCGATCCCTTTGAGCCAGTAATCATACCATCTCAGCATTTCATCATGGTACTCTACATAAGGTCGACGTAAAAACCCTGGAGGTGTAAGCATCATCTTCTTCGGAACACCATTGATTCCTTCCCATGCTTGAAAAACCCCCCAAGTATAGATTTCATTCTCCCAGTTACCAACTAGATATACTGGACATTTTATTTTATCAAACTGTTTATATAGAGTCCATTCTTGATAAAATGGACCATCTGTGGGATTGATTAAAGGAAAAATAAAGAATGGGCACTTCTCTGGATAATGGAGCAAGTGATAAAGATTGGGATAATTACGAATATCAGGATCTTTTAACCTTTCTTGGATAGCATGCTTAACTTTTGGGTCTTTAAGCGCCTGGTGTAAAGCTTCCCTGGAAGTTGCACTTAAAGCCCATCCGCTATCGCCCTCTATGCCATAAAACAGGTAAAGAAAGAATAGGCATAGAATGCCGCCGTGATAAAAAACGTGACGGTAAAGATCTGTTCCAAACTCTTGAGGAAAAACAGCCTTAAGATGTGGGGGGGCTGAAACTGCAGCCACCAACTGATTGACTCCAAACCAGGAAACACCAACTGTTCCAACATTACCATTGCACCAAGGTTGTTCAGCAACCCATTCTACGAGGTCATAAAGATCAGGGGCATCTGCAGCATGAAATCCAAATATACCTTCAGATGCCCCCGTTCCCCTTGAATCAATGATAACATGCGCATAGCCTCTTGAAACAATATAATCAATATCCCCTGCTTCAATACATCCATCCCAAAGTGGGTCCGTTCGGGCAGATGTAGGCATCCATCTAACCATCTCCATTAACTCTTTTCCATAAGGGCTAGCCGCAAGAAGTGCTGGAAACTTTCCAGGAGCATCAGGGCGATAAATGTCAATTGCTAAACGAACTCCATCACGCATTTTTACATATACATCTTTCTCAACTTTGATAGCATATTCTGGCTTTAAACCAACCTCAGACTTTACAATTTTCTTCATTTTAATTCCCCTCCTTAATAATGTATTTTTAAAAAATTTTCTTACAATTACTTTTCAAAATTTATATTTAAATTTTCCCCTCTCTTTTTCCACTGCTTTTTCTAAAATTTAACTTAAACCTATATCCCTAAGAATGCCTTCCGGACAAGATCATTGGCTAACAGTTCTTTCAAATCTCCCTTTAAAACGATCTTCCCAACCTCAAGTACATAGGCATGATCAGAAATCTCAGTGAATAGCTCAGCATTTTGTTCTACTAAAAGAACACTAATTCCCTTTTTATGAATATCACCAATCACATTGGCGAGTTCTCTAATGATCAGTGGAGCCAAACCCAATGACGGCTCGTCCATTAAAATCAGTTTTGGTTTTGTCATCAAACCCCGACAAATTGCCAATATTTGTTGCTCACCTCCGCTTAAAGTCCCTGCATTCTGATAACGCCTTTCTTTTAAAATCGGGAACTTGGTAAAGATTTCATCTAAGTCTCTTTCAACTTCATGCCTGTTCTCTCTTAAATAGCTGCCAAGTTTAAGGTTCGATAAGACAGTCATATATGGGAAAACTCTTCGACCTTCTGGAACATGGGCTATTCCAAATTTGACGATATCGTGAGGGGCCATCCCACTTATTTTTTTCTCTGAAAACCATATCTCCCCAAAGGTCAAGGGAACCAATCCAGATATCGCCTTTAGAATTGTACTCTTACCAGATCCATTAGCACCGATAACACTGGTCACAGAACCCTTTGCTACTTCTAAGCTGATATTCTTTAAGGCCACAGCAGTACCATAATGAACTGTTACCTCTTTCAGATTAAGAAGCATATTTCATAGTCCCAAGATAGGCTTTAATAACTTCTCCGTTTTCTCTTATTTGATCTGGTGAACCTTCGGCAATCTTGTTCCCAAAATTTAGTACTACAATCCTCTGACACAAACTCATAACAGCCCCCATATTGTGCTCAATCAATAAGATTGTAATCCCCATTTCCCATATTCTATGGATCAGTATTTTTGTTTTATTTACCTCTTCAGCATTCATTCCGGACAACGGTTCGTCAAGTAACAATAGCTTCGGCTCAGCGGCCAACGCGATGGCTATTCCAAGCATTCTTTGGTATCCATGAGGAAGACTTCGGGCAGGAACATCCCTTATCTCATCTAAACCCACGAATCTTATTATTTCTAAAGCTCGCCCCAAAACATATTTTTCTTTTCTACGATACCTAGAAAGATGAAAAGCAGCTTCCCAAAATCCAATTTTTGGTTTAAGGTAACATGCTATCATAATATTTTCTAATACTGTAAAATCTGGGAAAACACTTGCCGCCTGAAAAGTCCTTACAATCCCCTTGCCAGCTATTGAATATGGTTTTTTAGCCGTTATGTCCTCCTTGTAAAACAAGATCTTTCCTCTTGATGGTTTAAGAAATCCAGTTATCAGATTAAAAACAGTTGTCTTACCAGCGCCATTTGGTCCAATTAATCCCACAATCTCTCCTTGATTAATATTTAACTCTAGCTCATTAACAGCAGTCAACCCACCGAAATGCTTAGTTAACCTTATAATTTCAAGCATTCCCATCCTTTTCACTAACAAGGTGTATTATTCGTTTAGGTAAGCCGATTAGACCCTCAGGAAGGAAGAAGATAATAAGCATAAGTATCACGGAAAAGATAAAAGGCTGAAATTCTTTCAAAGGTCGAAATATTTCAGGAAGAATGGTTAAAATTGTTGCTCCGAGAATAGGACCAGAAAATTTTTCCATTCCACCTGCAACCATATAAACTAATGGATAGATAGTAAATAAAAAGCCAAATGTCCGTGGACTAACTACAGTCATATAATGACTGTAGAAACCACCAATGATACCAACAAAGAAACAACTTATAGCAAAAACATAGACTTTATACTTAGTCGTATTTATTCCTATGCTCTCTGCAAGAAAATCCGCCTGCCTTATACCCTTCCAGGTTAACCCAATACGAGAATGCTCAATGCTATATAGGATTGAAAAAATAGAGATTGAAAGAATTAATATTAAATAATAAAAATGTATTTTTGAATCAAAATTTAAGGTTACCCCACCAGGGGTTATAAGGGGGTCTAGTCGGGGGATGTTAAGAATTCCTAAACTCCCACCCGTCAACTTTTTCCACTGCTCTCCAATAAGGATGATCATTTCTCCAAGGAAAATAGTAATAATTGCGAAATAGATTCCTTTAAGCCTAACAAATGGAAAACCAACTAAAAAAGCAAGGATTAATGTGGCCAACCCAGCTAAAAATATAGCAAGCCATGTGGATATACCTAACTTAATTACAAGGAGAGCAGAAGTATAGGCACCAACGCACATCACACCTCCATGTGCCAAAGACAATTGTCCAGAAATGAGTATTAAACGAAGGGTTGTAGCCAGAATAATATTCATACCAACTGAGATAAGGATGTGAAATGTGTAGATTTCTTTTGTGAACAACGGGATAACGAAAGGGATGATGATAAGAATTAGACAGACTAATCCTCTATTCAATTTTAATTGTCTATTCATGGCCTAATAAACCTTGAGGTCTAAATAAAAGAATAAGAATAATAGTTCCAAAACCTATGAGACTGGCTACCTGGGTCGTTAATAAAGGTGGAACAATTCCATCAAGCAGACCTATAATAAGGCCCCCTATCACAGTACCTGTAATACTCCCCAATCCTCCTAGGATGATTACTGCAATGCCTTTCATCAAAGCGAACCCTCCCATAAATGGCTCCACATTGAACAAAGCTCCTACTAAACCTCCAGCCGCTGCAGCCAAAGCACTACCTAAAAACATAGCAATTGATGAAATATGATCAATGTTGATCCCTTGCAAAGCTGCAACCTCCCTATCTTGGGAAATTGCAAGCATTGCATGTCCTACCTTTGTCTTATGAATGAATAAAAGATTCCCAACCACTAAACCGAGCCCAATAATGAGAACAACCAACCTTTCCCAAGAAATTGTAAAACTACTTATTTTTATGACACCTGGGAATGGAGTCGGAACCGCTTTAGGTTCCCCACCTGCAGTAACTAAAACCGCATTTTGAATAAACAACATAAGTCCAATACTTACAATTAAGGAACGTAGAAAATCTCCTCGTAAGGGCCGAAAAAAAATTTTCTCCAATAATATGCCAAAACCACCGACAAGAAACGTCGATATCAGGAGTGCAAAGAAGAAATTTAAACCCATTTGGACAGAAAAATAATAAACACAATAGGCCCCCAGCATATAAATTTCTCCGTGAGCGAGTTGGACAAACCGAATAATACTTAATACTAATGTCATACCTAAAGCGACTAATATATAAAATCCTCCCAAGACAAACCCATTTAATACACTTTGTACAATTAGCCCACTCACTTCCATACCCATAAAAATTGCTCCATCTCAAAAGAGAAAAGGTAGGGGTTCCAGATTTAGGAACCCCTTTTAATCTTTATTTTAGAGATGAGAACTTTTAACCTTAAATACGAAAAAGAGAGAGTAGAAAATTATCATGATTTTAATTCCCTTAAAAAATTGAAGGCTCAAGGATTGATAAATTTAATAAATTCAACCTTCCCTTTTTTCAACCTAGTAATAGGAATTGGTTTTATTATCACATGATTGATTCCAAAAATGTCCTTTCCTCCCATCCTCCCTTTTCCATACATTGTTTCTATATTTTTCATCTTCTCCCAAGTTTGAACAACCGACAAAGTATCAAGAGTTTGTGCCGCCTCAATAGCCTGCACCATGCACCAGAGGGCCTCCCAACCAGCAACATGAGAAAATTTGATTTCTGTTCCAAACTTGTCCATTATCTTTTTTGCTGCCTCTTTTATTATGGGCGGCATCCTTGGATTTTTGAAATCAGGTTCCACAAAAAATATATTATCAGCAAAATCCTTGCCTATTATATCGCGTACAAAATAGATATCTCCGGTTGGAGTCCAAGAAAACATAGGACCTACAAAGCCCAATTGACGGGCCTGTTTTATAATTGCCGCGAACCAAGGAGCAATACCTACAGTCATATCAATTGCCTCAGGTTTTTGACCTAATGCTTTAGTCAGTATGGGATAAAAGTCTTTTGTCCCAAAAGGATAACGTTCTGCAAATACAACTTCAAGTTGTCTTCCCTTTGCCTCTTTTTCCGATAGTGGAGTTGCTACCTGCCCTGCTGGGTCATCTGGACCCATAATTGCTACCTTTTTTGCATTTGAGTAATTCTCAACAAAAAAACTATAAATAAAAGGAATGTGGTTCCGATTCTTATATGTAGCAAAAGTAAATTTGAGGTTAGGATTCATTTGTTCTGGAACCCCAATCCCATTCACATTGAGGCAAATTACCTTAGCCTCTTCTGTAATAGGGGATATCGCTATAGCACAATGTGGAAGGAGTGGACCTATTATAAATTTAATCTTATCCTTGTGAACGAGTTTATTTGCTGCAGCTACTGCTCCCTCTCCTGTTGATTTATCATCTTCACCTATAACTTTGATCATATAACGCTGACCTTTTATGGTAATTCCCCCTTTTTCATTAATCCACTCTGCTGCGCCCATAGCCCCATCCATATTAAGTTTTCCGGTTAATCCACCGGGGCCCGTTAATGAAAAAAGGGCGCCGATCTTCAAATTCTGTACCTCTCCTGAAGAAGCTGCCCTGGCATAATTAATACTAAAAAATATTGGAAATAAAATTAAAATTAATCTGAATAAATATTTAATTTTTAGCAATTCTCTCTTTTTCATTATTACACCTCCTCAAAAATTAGATACATAGATACATTCTCTTTCTTATCATCATACCTAAATGAACCCACTCCCTGGGCTAAAGCCCAGGGTTTCAGGCCTGTGGCATTTCTGACATGACCTTCGACCATGCCAGACATGCCGGAAAAGGCCTCCGCTTCGCATCCGAAAGGATGCCATTCATCCCCAGACTTAAAGCCTGGGGTTTTCTGGCATAGCTTATAAATTTTTTAATGTTTGAATATTACTTTAATCACCTCCTTTCGATGACCATTGCATACCCAAGCCCTCCTCCGACACAAAGGGTGGCAAGCCCCAAAGATAGATTTCTCTTTGCCATCTCATGAAGGAGTGTAACGACCAGACGACAACCGGTTGCTCCCACAGGATGACCCAATGCAATACCACTTCCATTGACATTAACAATATCCCGATTGAATCCTAACTCTCTCTCACACGCCAAATACTGGGCTGCAAACGCCTCGTTGATTTCGATAAGTTCAATATCTTTTAATCCAAGACCTATGCGTTTCAAGACTTTCTTTGTGGCAGGAACAGGGCCAATTCCCATATAAGATGGATCTACCCCAACAATGGCATAACCCAATATCTTAGCCAGTGGCTTGAGTCCCATCTCTTTTGCTTTTTCTTTAGACATTAAAATAGTCCCTGCAGCAGCATCATTTAACCCTGAAGAATTTCCAGCAGTGACAGTTCCGTCCTTCTTAAAGGCAGGGGGTAATTTAGAAAGTTTTTCCAGGGTGGTGTCGGTTCGCGGATGTTCATCGGTATCAACAGTACTAAATTCTCCCCTCTTTTGCGGGACATTCACCGGAGTAATCTCTTCCTTAAATCTCCCTTCCTCAATCGCTCGGCAAGCCCTCTTATGACTTAAAAGGGCAAATTGATCCTGTTCTTCCCTTGAAATACCATAACTTTCGGCCAAATTTTCTGCTGTGAGTCCCATTCCTGCCCCAATAGGGTACTCCTGCATTGCCCTCCAGAGCATGTCAATCATTTGGCCATGTCTAATCCGCTGACCCCAACGTGCAGTTGTCAATATGTATGGAGCATTGCTCATACTCTCAACTCCCCCAGCAATGACAACATCTACATCGCCATCACGGATGGCCTGAACCCCACAGATAACCGCCTGCATCCCAGAGGCACAATTGACCACGATCGTAAAAGCAGGAATTTCAATAGGAAGACCACATTTTACCGAAGCAATCCTTGCCACATTTTGATCCAAAGGCTCAAAACAATTTCCCAGGATCACCAGATCAACATAACTTTTCTTTATATCCACCCTTGAAAGTAAAGATTCCATCACGGTCATGCTAAGTGAAACTGCAGAAATCTCTTTTAATGCTCCGCCAAAATCACCGATAGGAGTTCTTGTGGCACTAACAATCACCACTTCTTTCATCTGGTTTTCTTTTCTCTTTATTCCCTTTCTTTTTCTCTATAAACAGTTTTGGGCAATGGTATTCTTTCCAATATATTAGGACATTAAGCCATCAAGCATAATTTTTTTGAATGTCTTTACAAAGGCCTCTCCATCGATCTCATTCCTATTTATAGACCATTGAACCAATACTCCAAGGTGAAAAGCCATTATCGCTAATGCTGCAAGGTTTGGGTCAAAGTCTTCATAAAAGATCCTTTCTTTTTTCCCCTGCAAAATTAACCTTGAAAGAAAATCCTGATATTTCTTGTAAATTCTCCTAAATTCTGGCTCAATTCTATGATGAGCGCCAATTAACTCAGCCGCCAATGTCTCAAAAGAGACGCAAAGTTCTCTATTGTAGTAGGCAAAAGCTGAAGTAAAACGGATATATTTTTCAAACTTACCAAGAACTCCATTCTTTACTTCACTCACGGAATGGATCATTTCGTCTAAGAAACTGTTCTCATATTTTTTGATAATTTTTTTTAGTAGATCTTCTTTGCTTTCGAAATGCCAGTAAAGAGCGCCTTTGGTTAATCCAGCGGCTCGAGTGATATCATCAATTGAGGTCCCGTGATACCCCCTCTCTAAAAATAATCTCATGGCCTCTTTAAGAATCCGCTCTTCAGTATTGGCCGTTTCAGAATTTTGGGTTGGCTTCGATTTTTTCATAAAAGGTTTAAATACTAAACGGTTAGTATTTTATTAAACCAGAAAAATTTGTCAAGAAAAAAATGATATTGTGAAAATTTTCTTTTTAAACCTGTTTAAGTGTTTAAATTCATTTAACACGATTAAGATTTATAGGGTCAGAAATTTAACAAGGAGTTGAACTCAGGGGGATTTATCCTTTATATTATTATTAAAAATCGGATCGAAGAAAGGAAGGAAGCCATGGTGGTCAAACAGTATGAGGTCGGGAATTTTGCGGTCTTCTGTTACCTATTAGGTGACGAAGAGATCGGAGAGGGTCTGGTCATTGATCCTGCGGATGAGACAGACCGAATCCTTAAAGAAGCAAAGCGCTATGGGTTAAGCAAAATGAGATATATCGTCAACACCCACGCCCATGTGGATCATATTATGGGCAATGCCGAGATGAAGAAGAAGACCGGTGCTCAAATCATCATCCATGAGGAGGAGGCTGGACATCTGGTTCGCACCCCTCCCTATCTTCTTGAAATGTTTAATGCCACACCATCACCCCCTGCTGATATCCTTGTCCGAGAAGGGGACATCATACGAGTGGGGCGGGTGGAACTTCAAGTCATCCACACACCAGGCCATTCGCCAGGAGGGATATCTCTCTATATGGATGGGATGGTTTTTACGGGTGATTGTCTCTTTGTAGGCTCGGTTGGAAGAACGGATTTCCCAGGAAGTTCATGGGATGTTATGGAAGCCTCCATCCGTAAAAAACTCTATACCCTACCAGGAGAAACCGTTGTCTTCCCAGGTCATAACTACGGTCCAACACCCACCTCTACCATTCAATATGAGCGACGACATAATCCCTTTGTGAGAGGATGATCACTCCACTATCATTAAAGATTACAAAATGAAAAATGCAAAATTTGCATTGGGATTCGTTGCTATCGCCCTTGGTTTTTTCTCTCTTCTCTACTTTTTTTGGGTCCCCGATCTTTCGAGACTCAAAAAAGAAGCCCCCAAAAAAACTGCCTTCATGGAATACCGAGAAAAAGAGGCAAAGAAGAAGGGGAAAAAATATCGTATCCATCAAGCCTGGATTCCTCTCTCAAGGATCTCCCCTTATCTCATCAAGGCAGTCTTAATCGGAGAGGATGATAAGTTCTGGAGTCATGAGGGTTTCGATTACGATGCCATTCAGAAGGCCATAGAAAGGGATATTAAAATTGGTAAATTTAAATTTGGTGGAAGCACGATCAGCCAACAACTTGCCCGAAATCTCTACCTTTCGCCAGAGAAAAGCCTTTTGAGAAAGTTGAGGGAGGCTCTTATTACCTGGAGGATGGAAAAAATTCTTTCCAAAAAGCGCATCCTTGAACTTTATCTCAATGTGGTGGAATGGGGAGAAGGGATATTTGGTGTGGAGGAGGCCTCAAGACATTACTTTGGAAAACCTGCGTCTGAACTAACTCCCATGGAGGCAGCGAGGCTGGCCTCTGTTCTACCCAATCCAAGGAAATATAGCCCTACCTCCGAGCAGAAGTATGTTAAGGACCGCTCTAACCTCATCTATGGTATCATGATTCAACGAGGAATTGTCATCCCTGAATACGAAGAAACCTTAGGAAAGATAGAAACCTCCATTCCACTTGAACGTCCAAAGTTACAGGGAGAAGAATCGCCTTAAATGGTTCTGGCAAAAAAGAATATCCTCATCACAGGGGTTCCAGGGATTGGTAAGACCACACTCATTAAAAGGCTTTCGGAAAGGCTTGCCCCTCTCCATCCGGTGGGATTCTATACGGAAGAGATCAGGGAGGAAGGGGTGAGGAAAGGATTTGAGTTACTCAGCCTTGAAGGAGGAAGAGGACTCCTTTCTCATATCCATATTAAGAGCCCTTATAGAGTTGGGAAATATAAAGTGGATGTCAGAGGGTTTGAGGCTTTTCTTCAGACCATTTCGTTTTTCAATTTAGAAACCCATCTAATCCTCCTCGATGAGATTGGGAAAATGGAATGTCTTTCTGAAGCATTCAAAAAAATCTTGAAAGACATTCTGGATTCTGAAAAATGGGTCATTGCAACGATCGCCCTTAAAGGAAGGGGTTTGATCGAAGACATCAAGAGAAGAAAAGATGTAAGTCTCTTTGAAATATCCAAAACAAACAGGGATCACCTTTTTTCAGAAATCTTGAAAAAATTTGAATGAGGGATTACTCCAAGAAGATGTCAAGCCAAAAGGTCAATGTCATCTGCTATTCAGGGTATAGGGGTGAAGAGGTCCCAAGAGTGTTAATCCTCGAGGGGAAAAGAATTGAAGTAATCGAAATCCTAACCAGTTGGGTTGAAGAAGAATTAGAGAATCGCTCAAGAAAAAGATTCTTTAAGTTCAAAGGGAGCGATAGGAACATCTACAAAATTTATTACGATGAAAAGACCCAAGAGTGGTATGATAACCCCAAAGAGGGTTAAGGATTTATTCAAGGGAAGTTTGATCGTTATCCTCTTATTGATGAGCCTCTTTTTTATCCCTGGATTGTTTGCAAAAGAAAGGAATCATGACATGGGTATCCTTTTGGTTCCTGTGGGCAGGGTTGACCGAAAAGTGATCGAAGGGCTGAGAAATGATCTGAGTAAAGTTTTTAATAAAGAGGTATCGATTGGAAGAGAATTGCCTGAGCCTGATTATGCCTATCATCGAAAGAGAAATCAGTATCTCTCCACTTCGATATTAAAGACCCTTCTAAAACAAAACGAATACCTTTCATTTGAAAAGATCTTGGGAATTGTCGATCGTGACCTCTATGTCCCAGAGTTAAATTTTGTCTTTGGTGAGGCTAGCCAAAAAGCTGCCGTCATCTCCGTCACTCGCCTCAGACAGGAGTTTTACCATTTACCCGAGGACCAATCACTTTTCCAAAAAAGGGTCTTGACTGAGGCAGTCCATGAATTGGGTCACACCTATGGATTGGGCCATTGCAGAGATCCTCAATGTGTCATGTTCTTTTCCAACAGCCTTCTGGATACAGACAGGAAAGGACCCAATTTCTGTCCGCGGTGTAAAAGCAGATGGGTTAAAGAAAAATAACCCCGATAGGCTTATTCTTATTTAAGAGAGAAGATTTTCCTTGCTTTTTAATAAAAAATAATCTATAAATTATATAGATTAAGTTGCAAAGAGTCCTTTTTTGGACGTAGAGAAACCCGCAAAGAACTCCTAACAACTTCTTTGCGGGTTTTTTTATAAAGTTAGTGAAAGGAGAAAATCTTATGGCTGGGATCTTCCCAGCAATCTTTTTTATAATTCTGTTTTCCGTCATCCTTGCTACCACATCGATCAAAATCCTCCGAGAATATGAGCGAGGTGTCATCTTTCGTTTAGGGAGATTGATCGGGGCCAAGGGACCAGGCCTTATCTTCATCATCCCTGGTGTAGATAAGTTGCTCCGGATTAGCCTGAGGACTGTGGCGTTGGAGATTCCTCCTCAGGATGTGATCACCCGTGACAACATCTCCATTACGGTGAATGCGGTTGTCTACTTTCGTGTCGTCGATCCCAATAAGGCTGTAGTCGAAATTGAAAACTACCTTTATGGCACCTCCCAATTGGCCCAGACAACATTGCGAAGCATTATTGGTCAATCCCAATTGGATGAGCTTCTCTCAGAAAGGGACAAAGTAAACACAAGACTTCAGGAAATCATCGACAAACAAACGGACCCTTGGGGGATCAAGGTGTCCTTGGTAGAGACCAAACAGGTGGATATCCCTCCAGAGATGCAGAGGGCTATTGCCCGCCAGGCAGAGGCAGAGAGGGAGAGACGAGCCAAGGTGATCCATGCTGAGGGAGAGGCCCAGGCAGCAGAGAGATTGGCTGAGGCAGCAAAAATTTTAAGTGCCTATCCTGCAACTATTCATTTACGATATCTTCAGACATTAACCAAAGTTTCGGCCGAAAAAAATTCGACAATAATCCTCCCCTTACCAATAGATTTACTAACAGCCTTTTTGCCAAAGGAGGAAAAGGAATAGACAAAGAAATCCATCCCTGAGTTGTCCTTTGAGGAGATACTAATCTTAAAATTTTTTGTAAGAAAAGAGGTCACCTAAATGAAACTTTTATTGGTTTCACCTTCTCGGAAGTTTGGTAAAAAGATATTAAAGGCAGTGAAAATGCCTCAATTGGGTCTACACATCCTGGCCTCACTCACACCCAATGATGTGGAGATTACCGTGGTGGATGAGGAAATCAGAGAGATAGATTTTTCTCTGGATTTTGATTTGGTTGGGATTTCTTGCATGACTGCAACCGCAAATAGAAGTTATCAATTATCTGATAGATTTAGAAAAAGGGGTTCCAAAGTCATTCTCGGTGGAATTCATCCAACGATCTTGCCCAAAGAAGCCATCCAACATGCCGATGCCGTGGTCATTGGAGAGGCAGAAGGCTGTTGGGTAGATGTGATCAACGATTTTAGAAAGGGAGCCCTCCAGAAATTCTACCATGTACCAGAGCCTGATCTTTCAAAGGTCCCTTTCCCGCGACGAGATTTTGATATTGATAAGGCGATATTTAACTGTGTAGGATTGCTGACGACCCGGGGATGTCCGTACGCCTGTGAGTTTTGTTCTGTGACGGATTTCTACGGGAGAAAAATCAGGCATAGACCGGTTTCTATGGTTGTGGAAGATATCAAGCAATCGGGTTCAAAGACATTTTTGATCTTAGATGATAATGTTACGGGTCACCCGAAATATTCTAAGGAATTATTTGAAGCATTAATCCCCCTTGGCATCCGATGGGTAGGACAGAGTTCCATCTCCTTGGCGAAAGATAGAGAGATGCTGAAATTATGTCGACTCTCGGGATGTGGAGCCTTATTCTTTGGGCTTGAATCGGTATCCCCTTCCAGCCTGATGGGAATGGAAAAATCGCTGAAATCCATCGAGGAGACTGAGGAGGCGATTAAGATTATCCAGGACAATGGAATCGCCTTTCACCCCTCCATTATTTTAGGATTTGATACAGATACAAAGGCTATTTTCGATGATACTTTGGAATTTTTGGCAAGAAACAAACTTCCGACAATGGCTTTACATGTTTTGACGCCCTACCCTGGAACAAGAATATACCAGCGTTTCAAAGATCAGGGGCGAATCATCTCTCAGGATTGGAGCCATTACGATCACCATACCGTTGTATTTCAACCCAAGAACATGACTCCCCAGGAGCTTGCTGAAGGGCATCGTTATGTTCAAAGCCAGTTTTATTCTTTCTCTTCGATCCTTCGACACATTCCATATCTCTTTAGGGTTTCTCCTATCAATCTCAGGCGGGCCCTCCTTTTCCTGTTCCTTAATATGACTGGTAAGGATTCGGCAAACTATATCGACACCTCCCTTCATTGGGCTGACAAGAAGGAAGGATGGATTTCCCAAAAAGATCAGCCTGAGGATAAACTCTTCCAAGAGAGCAGTGTTTTCTCTTCAGATCAAGTCCATCTTCCATTTCAGGCCTCAAAAGAGGATATCCCATTTAAACCCAATGAATTGCACCCCATCCAATTCGAATCTTAATCCTTTAATGGGGGCCTTTCTGGGCTAATCGGGCTCATTGGATGTGAAAAGAAATTTAGAAATTAAAGGAGAAAAAATGATGTTAGTCAAACAAAGTGAAGCCAAGAAAATGTATTGTCCATTCAAATTTTTAAGGCGTGCAAGTAAGGAATTAGGGCAAATAAACCCGGAATGGACCTGCGAGGGTTTAGGTTGTATGGCATGGCAAAAAATCATTGGATCGAGATGGACGGGAGAACATGGTTATTGTGGGTTAGCAGAAAAACCGTTGGAAATTAGCACAGAACCCCGATCGATCCATAATGGGCCTTTCAAGAGGCGAGTGTAATTTAACTCAATAGGGTGAGATTTTACCCTCCTTAAACTACTATGCATCGAAAGACTGAAGATCCTACCCATTTAAAATAGCCAGGGGTCGGGCAAGAGATTCTCAACCGTTCTTTAAATACCTGTTAGGGTTCACCATAAAGTCCTTGTAAATCTTGTAGTGCTCTGTATCTTCATAAGGAATCATCTTCGGTGGAATGTGATCGAAACTGTAAATGAGGGCTTCGGGGCAAGCCATTAGAATCGGGGAGTGAGTGGCGATGATGAACTGCGCCTCTCCGTTGATGCCCGTATCCTGTAGGAGTTTAAGAAATTCCATTTGGCTTTTGGGAGAGAGGGCCGTCTCAGGTTCATCTAAAAGATAGAGCCCCTTAATTCTATAGCGGGATTTAAAAAAAGAGATTAAGGATTGACCATGAGACTGGGTCAGTAATGATTTTCCTCCAAAATATTCAATCTGCCCTGGATTATCGGCTTCCCACATATCAATCAGTTGAGCAAAATTTCGAAAAATTTGAGAGGAGAAATAGGATCCCGGGACAATCCCATCTCTCCATTCCACTTGGAGATAGAGAAAAAGCATCTCCTCATAGGGATTGGGCTCAGCCCGGCTATATTCAACTCCACTCCAGATGTGAATTTGACACCTTCGTGCCAAGGCTTCCAGAAGGGTGGACTTCCCTGATCCGTTCTCTCCAATGAAAAAGGTGACCGGTGAAGAAAATTCGAGGCATTGGGTCTTTTGAAGAATATCCATATTAAATGGATAATGATCTTTAGTGGGGAACTGGTTGATGAGGAGGTAAACTTTTTTGAGATGGAGCAAGAAAATATCTCCCAGTCACAAATTATCTTTTAAATAACATAATAAACAAAAACTGACAAGGATGAAACCGGAAGGGTTGACATTGGATCATTCGGATGTTATGGAACAACAGGGAGGAAGAATGATTTTTTCTATTCAAAAAGAATTGTTTGATATTTTACCTGATCTCACTATTGGCATGGTCGTAGCAGTGGGGCTGGACAATACCAAACCCTCCCAGGAGATTGAGGATCTCCTGAGCCAGACGATTGAGGAGATGAAAAAAAATTTCATTGGCGATAAGGCTCAGGATCATCCAAGAATCAAGCCCTGGAGAACTGCCTTCTCAAAATTGGGAATCTCTGGAAGTAAATTTCCAAGTTCGATTGAAGCGATGGCAAGGAGGGTTTTAAAGGGAGACCCCTTTCCAAGAATCAATCCCCTCGTTGATCTCTACAATTCTGTCTCCCTAAAATATCTGGTTCCCATGGGAGGTCATGACCTGGATACCCTTCAGGGCAATATTTATCTTCGATTTGCAGAGGGATGGGAACCCTTTACCCCAATGGGAGGGGGGGAGAAAATCATCGTTCCAAAAGGAGAACTTATCTATCGGGATGATCAAGAGGTCTTGACCCGAAATTGGGTATGGCGTCAATGTGAGAAGGATAAGGCAACAGAGAAGACGAAGAATATCTTTATCCCTATCGATGTGTTGGGTGAGGTGGGAAAGGAGCGGGCAGATGAAATTATTAAAGAACTTTCCCAAAAGATCCCAGCCTACTTAGGAGGCAAGGTTTTTTCTGCGATTTTGAATGGCCAAAACACCTCTGTAGAAATCCCCAATTTTTCATCATCTTAGATATTTGGATTCAGGGAAGGTTCAAAATCTCCTTAAGGCATGACCACGCTTGAGGTGATTTCCAATCTCTTGGACCCAAAATCTTTCCTACTAAAACCCCATCCTTATCAATAAAAAATAGTTGAGGAACCCACCCTCTCACCCCATAATGATCCATGACCTTCTCCTTTAAAACCAAGAGGACAGGAAGTGTAATCATCTTTTCCTGGATGATCTTTTGCACGGTTCTCTTTCTTTCTCCATCGATTGCTAATAGAAGGACATTTAGTTGATCCCCTCGTTTAGAGAAGAACTTCTCTAAGGCTGGAAGTTCATCCCTACAGGTCTCGCACCAGGTTGCCCAAAAGACCAGGATTATAGGCTTTCCTCTGAGATCGTTAAGACAGATGGTCCTTCCATCCAGGGATGTAAGAGAAAAATTCGGGGCCTCTTTTTTCTCTTTAAATATCTGAATACCCATAGAACCACAGGAGGGGAAAGGTTCCTGAATGGGGGAGCGGAAATGGTCTCCAGCATAGAGGATCACCCCCGTCACGGGGATCCCCATGATTATGAATAAATACGCCAGAGCCCTTCCCATCTTTCTATTTTAAGATTAACTTGAAAAAAGCCAAATGACAACCCTTTAAATAAAAAGGGAAGAGGATATCACTCTTCCCTTTTTAATCTGATTCCTTTCCTCTAGAGGTAGGTTCAGTTTCTTTAACGAACCAAAATTACCACCCCTTCTTCTGGATTTCGGCCAGACCCTCATCTACGGTAAATACAGCACCGCATTTTGGACACTTAATTTTTGCGTCCTTTGCAACTCCACATGCCATTGAAAATACTGCTACCATCGCCAATGCCAAAAAAATGCTTACCCACTTCCTCATTATGCTTCACCTCCTTTCATCCATTAACTTCCCATCCTTTTTGATTAAAAAATAAAAAAGAAGACAATAAAAATGGATAACAAAAACCCTTTCTATTGTCAAGTAAAAAATAAATCCATTTTTTAGCCTCTTGATAAGAAGGAATCTTAATTACTTCTTCTTATTAGAGGTGGCTTTCTTAACCTTCTTCTTTGGTTTTGGATGCTTCATCCCACAGGACATCGTCTTGTCACCTCCTCCCAAAAAATTTTAATTTAATTATTTATCGCTTTTAATTTAGGATTTGTCAAGAATTTTTTTAGAAAGTTCTAAAAAAGTATTTAATAAACCCATCTCCAGGATGGGAGGATATGAGGAAAAAATCTTTCTGCCCGTTACGGGTGGCTGGTTACCTATAATTGTAGGGTAAGGGTTTATCCCTTAGCATAAAAAGGTAAGCCACAAAGAGTTTACCCTACAAAAACCCCATACATAAAAGATTATTAGTAAATTAAAATGGTCAATGCCCGCATCCGAAGGGTTTTTAATCTTACCCTCCCATATAAAAAGGACTTTTTCAGACCTCTCCTTTAGAAATGTTAGCCTCTTTTTCCCCTGACAAATGGATTACTCGGTAAGTGGACTTTCCTAAGAGATAGACGCAACAGAGGATAAAGATTACGGGGTCTTTAGGTTTGGGTTTTTTCAAAAAAGTCCTTTACTCTTTTGATGGCGCAGAACTCTCCGCACATGGTGCAGGCCTCTTCGGTTTTAGATTTTCCCTCTTCGCGGTAACGCCGCGCCTTCTCAGGATCGATGGAGAGACGGATCTGTCTTTCCCAGTCAAAAGCCCTTCGGGCCTTTGACATCTCCCAATCCTGCTGAATCGCCTTTGGGTTTCCCCTTGCGATGTCTGCGGCATGACCTGCAATGCGGGTAGCAATGACTCCTTCTCTTACATCCTCCACGGAAGGAAGTTTGAGATGTTCAGAGGGGGTCACATAGCACAGGAAATCTGCTCCTGCCATGCCCGCGATGGCACCCCCGATCGCACAGGCAATATGGTCGTATCCTGGAGAGATATCTGTCACTAAAGGGCCAAGCACATAAAACGGGGCGCCCTTACACAATTTTTTTTCTAAAAGGACGTTTGCTTCAATCTGGTCAAGGGGGACATGACCCGGCCCCTCGATCATCACTTGGACACCTTCAGCCCAAGCCCTTTCCGTGAGCTCTCCAAGAAGAATCGTCTCTTCGATCTGGGCTCTATCCGTGGCATCTGCCAAACAACCTGGCCTCAATCCATCCCCAAGGCTCAGGGTGACATCATAGTGTTTGGCGACCTCTAAGATTCGATCGTAATATTCATAAAGTGGATTTTCCTTTCCGTTATAAATCATCCACTCAATGAGAAAAGATCCTCCTCGGCTGACTACCCCCATCGTTCTATGAGTTTGCCTAAGTCTTTCAACAGCCTGACGTGTCACCCCACAGTGAAGGGTCATAAAATCAACACCTTCTTCTGCCTGACGCTCAATGACTTCAAAAATATCCTCCACCGTCATGTTTGAAAGAGCCTTTCTTTTCCTTACTGCTTCAATGGCGGCCTCATAAATGGGAACGGTCCCCACGGGAACCGTTGAATGACGGATGATCTCTCGGCGAATGGTATCAATATCTCCCCCTGTACTTAGATCCATAATCGTATCGGTTCCTGCCTGAATGGCCACCTCGAGTTTTTTTAACTCTTCCTCCAGATCGATATGATCTTGAGAAGTTCCAAGATTTGTATTCACCTTGATTCGTAGCCCCTCTCCAATTCCCAAGGGGGTTACCCCATGGTGATTTCGATTGAGGGGTATGACGATCCGGCCTGAAGCGACCTTCTCCCTAAGCCAATCTTGAGATACCCCCTCTTGTCTGGCCACGACCTCCATCTCTTTGGTTACTATTCCCTTTTGGGCTTCTGTTTTCTGTGTCATATCGTTTCTCCCAGGTGGCAGGAAGTAGAAATGAGCAAGGGATCAAACTCTTACAGCCATCCTTTCCCCCATTGAGTGATTCCTGCCGACTCCCTTCAATATTTTACAAACAACTTCCATCGGGTCTCTTCCCAATACTCGGATCATGGGTTCCTTACCCATATCCCCTTCGTCATAGATGACGTCAGGAACTCTCCTAAACTTTCTCAACACCTCTCTAACACCCCATTCAAGGGAAGACCCCTCCTTTTCTTTAACCCTCTTTGGCTCAGACCTTCGGTCAAAATGGCCCACCCTAAAGCCTTTCTCCTTTAACTTCACCACATTCTCTTTTGAATAACGGATATTCATAGCCGAACGGTATTCCGAATCGAATTTCATGAGGGTCAAAATAATTCTGGCAATATGTTTGGAAGCCCCAAACTCAGGATCGCCAAGGGTTAGAATTGAATCTCTATACCGGATGATCCTTCCTGGGAAGGCAGCCACTTCCTCCATCGTCTCAGCAAAAGGAAGGGCGTAGCCCAAATTGGAGGAGACTTCTGGAATGAGGTATCCAATCTTTTCACCCTTCAACGTCTCCATAGCCTTTTTCAACTCCTGAATTACACGATATCGCTCTATTTCTTTATGGATATAAGCGGAGGGATTGGTTGGACCATTTCCTTTACCGATTCTAAACCCCGACTGGATGGCTAACGTGATAAAGTCCTTTGCCCTTCTCACTGCCTCTGAGATCTCCTCCCCCTTGGCGAGAAAGGTTGCAAGGGCGGAGGCAAACGTACAGCCTGTCCCATGGGTATTTTTCGATTCGATCCTTTGAGCCACCATCTCCGTAAATCTTTTCCCATCATAAAGGACATCAACAGGCATCCCTTTTAGGTGCCCGCCTTTGACCAAAACATACGTTGGCCCAAACTGATAGATGCGATGGGCAGCCCTCTTCATCTCTTCAAGGTTACTTACCTTTAATCTGGAAAGGATAGAGGCTTCCATTAGGTTTGGGGTCACCACCATTGCAAGGGGAATTAATCTCTTGATCAGTGCCTTGCATCCATCTTCTCGAAGAAGGGAAGTGCCATTTTTTGCAACCATCACTGGATCGACTACCACTTTCTTCACTCCATATTGAGCAATCTTTTTAGCAACCACCCCAATGATCTCCTCATTGAGGAGCATTCCGGTCTTGATGGCATCAGCGCCAATGTCCGAAAGAACCACCTCGATCTGCTTCTCCACAAAGGGGGCAGGGACTTCATGAATGGCATAGACCCCTCTTGTATTCTGGGCAGTGAGGGCAGTTAAAACACTCATCCCATATTCCCCTAATAGCGTGATGGTCTTTAAGTCTGCTTGAACTCCTGCTCCGCCTCCAGAATCAGATCCAGCAATGGTGAGCACCCTCCTCATTTCAATCTCCTCAATTCTTCTATGATCAAAGAGGCTGCCTTTTCTCCCGAGAGAAGCATCCCACCAAAAATCGGACCCATTCGATAGGAACCAAAGGTAGCATTGGCTGCCATCCCAGTCACATAAAGGCCAGGGAAGACTTCTCGGGTATTATTCATCGTATCCCTCTCTGCGACCTCTGCCCATAAAGACCGCTCTCCTATAATCTTTCCAGTTTCTGTGAAGAGCCGAACCTCATTCTTTTTTTGTAAAAGGGCCACCACTTCCGTGGCATGGCCTGTGGCATCGACCACCACCTTGGATTGGATGGTCAAAGGGTCTACATGAAGATTGGCCATCTCAACCGCTGTCCAGTTGAGGACAAGTCCTGCCACACGATTCTGTTTAAGGAGGAGATCCTCAGCACTGATGAGATTAAATAGGGTTGCTCCCGATTTGACCGTTTTGGAGCAAAGAGAGGTAATGGCCTCAATAGAATCCGCTGTAAAATAGTCCTCCCCGTAGGGTTGAGAACGAATCTCAAACTCATCAAGAATTCTCTTTCCTTCTTTCTGAACCACAATCTCGTTAAACATCATCCCACCGCCCCACATTCCTCCTCCGATGGAAAGTTTTCTCTCAAAGAGGGCCACCTTAAATCCACTTTTGGCGATAAAGTAGGAACAGACCAACCCCGATGGTCCTCCTCCCACCACGGCCACATCAATGGAAAGGTTTTCTCTCAGTTTCCGAAAGTACCGTTCAATAATTGCCTGTGTGATAATCTTTTCGTCAAGCACCTTTATCCTCCCCCATAAGATTTTTAAAAATCAAAAAGCCGTAATTCCAATGGAGGTATTACGGCTTTTTAGTTAAATTTTCCGCTTCCCTACGCTGGAATTACCCAAACAGGTTCAAAGGGTCTCCCTACCCCAACGGAATAGAGACTCTCAGCCCTAATGAGCTCCCCTAGCAATTCTTAATTTTTTATTTGATTTATTATGCCTGATAGATTTTACTATGTCAATTAAGGTGATTGGGGAGAGCTCTGAAAAGGTCATTTTTGTATGGGAGGGTAAGGTTCAAAACCCTTCGGATGCGGGCATTTATAATTTTAATTTTCTCACAATTTCTTTTAGATAAAATAAGTTTTTTCTTGGAATTAGATGTTATTACTTAATCTTTATCGGTATCCGCCCGCCTGCCTGCCGCAGGCAGGAAGGCTTTCTCACCCCACCCTCCCATACTGGAATTTGGTTATTATATATTTTTTCAGAACTCTCTGATTGGTCACCTTCTTTGGTATTTCGTTAAGAAATACCGTGGCAGTTTTGTTATCCATTTACAAATTAAAAAGATTTGTGATTTTAAATAGTTATTTTAAAAAATTTATTCAAAAAAATAGTTAATATTAATTTGTGAAAAATTTCTTGACTACCTCTAACATATATTATATATTTACCATCGATTTCGGGTCACCCTTAAACGAGACTTTAGAACTTATGAAACCTTTCAAAATATAGTCTAATTATAGAAAGCCATGTTCATCCAGTAATCCCTTTTTATCAAATAATAATTTATAAGGAGAATGGACGATGGAGGTAAAAAAATCAATCTTGAAAAGACTCTTACTTATACTGGTTACTGCTTACATTCTACTTCCCCTATTGGGGTTTGCCAGTGAAGCAGATTTGGCCATACCCGATTTACATAAGGGTGCCCCATATACCAAACTGGGGAATATCAGACCATGGTATCTCCTCTTCTATGGTGCTTGTATCATTGCAGGGACGCTTGGTATTAGCCTGTTTCTTCGCCATCAGGTCAAAAGGCTTAAGGCCCATGAATCGATGCTTAAGGTTGCTGAAACCATCTATCAAACCTGTCGCACTTACCTGATTCAACAGGGCAAATTTCTTGTCATGTTATTCCTCTTTATTGCGATCTGCATGGCGTTCTATTTCCTGGTTCTAAAAGGTGAGGGAATTCCAACCCTCCTATTAGTCCTTCTCTTTTCAGTAGTTGGAATGGGAGGCTCCTATAGTGTGGCCTGGTATGGCATCCGGATCAATACCTATGCGAATGCTCGAACAGCCTTTGCTTCTCTCGCAGGAAAGCCCTGGGATGTAGTCAATATCCCACTCCGTTCCGGAATGAGCGTGGGGCTTTTTCTCATCTCCCTTGAACTGGTCATGATGGTGATCATCTTACTGTTTGTGCCCCGAAATATTGTGGGATATTGCTTCTTGGGATTTGCCATTGGTGAGTCTCTGGGTGCCTCTGCTCTTCGAATCGCAGGGGGTATCTTTACCAAGATTGCTGACATAGGATCCGACCTCATGAAGATTGTATTCAAAGTAAAAGAAGACGATCCTCGCAATCCAGGTGTCATCGCTGATTGTACGGGTGATAATGCAGGAGATAGTGTAGGGCCAACGGCGGATGGCTTCGAAACCTATGGTGTCACGGGCGTGGCACTGATTGCCTTTATTACGCTTGCCGTGATGAGTCCCAGTCTGGAGGTCAAAGAGGCCATCCAGGGAAAACTGATTGTCTGGATTTTTACCATGCGTTTCCTGATGGACTTCTGTTCAGGGCTCTCCTACTTTGTCAATCAGGCTATCTCTTCTGTAAAGTATCGCGGAAAGAGAGAGATCGATTTCGAAGAACCTCTGATGAGATTGATCTGGATTGCTGCGACCCTATGTATCAGCACCTCCTTTGGCATGAGTTACCTCTTGATCAGTGACCTCCAGGTTATGAAAGATGGCGTCCTTACTCCGATGCCCCATGTCTGGTGGCAACTTGCTACGATCATCAGTTGCGGTACACTGGCAGCAGTCCTCATTCCTGAATTTACTAAGATATTTACCAGTTCTAAATCGAAACATGTCCAAGAGATTGTGACTGCTACACGCGAAGGTGGTGCCTCTCTTACCATCCTTTCAGGTATTGTCTCTGGAAACTTTAGCGCCTTCTATAAGGGAATCCTCATTGCATTCCTCATGAGTATTGCCTATTATGTCAGCCTTGCCATTCCCCCTGAAGTCATCAACTATCCATCCATCTTTGCTTTTGGTCTGGTCGCCTATGGGTTCTTATGTATGGGCCCAGTCAACATCGCAGTGGATAGCTATGGTCCAGTGACGGACAATGCCCAGTCCATCTTCGAACTTTCCCAAACGGAGTCCATTCCTGGTATTAAAGACGAGATCAAGAGGGACTTTGGATTTGAACCCAATTTTGAGGAAGGAAAGCATTACCTTGAGGCCAACGACTCTGCAGGAAACACATTCAAAGCAACCGCCAAACCCGTACTGATCGGCACGGCAGTCTGTGGGGCTACAACGATGATCTTCTCGATCATCCTTCTCCTCAAAAGCAAAAACATGCTCCATGTAAACCTCACCGATGCGCCCATTTTACTTGGCCTGATCTGTGGGGGGGCTGTCATCTTCTGGTTCAGTGGTGCCTCTATTCAAGCTGTGGCTACAGGCGCCTACCGTGCGGTTGAATTTATAAAAAGAAATATGAACTTGGATAAAACCGTAGCGGATATCGAGGATTCTAAAACAGTGGTAAGGATATGTACCCATTATGCCCAAAAGGGAATGTGGAATATCTTTATCGCCTTGATGTCCATCACACTTGCCTTTGCCCTACTTAATCCAAACTTTTTCGTTGCCTATCTGGTCTCGATTGCCTGTTTTGGACTCTTTCAGGCCATTTATATGGCAAACGCTGGAGGGGCCTGGGACAATGCGAAGAAAATCGTTGAAGTGGATCTGAATGAAAAGGGTTCGGCCCTTCATGCCGCAACAGTGATTGGCGATACCGTGGGCGATCCCTTCAAAGATACTTCCGCGGTTTCTCTCAACCCGATCATCAAGTTTTCAACTCTCTTTGGTCTGCTTGCTACCGAAATTGCGATCGAAATGGCAACCCATGCGAAGGAATCCAATCCTGGTTCCACGAACTTCGCTCCTTACATTGCCATTCCCCTTTTCATTCTCGGCGTTATCTTTGTATGGCGCTCATTCTATAAAACGAGAATACCCAAGGAGGAGACAGCCCTCGAAGGTAAGGCACCCTAAAACAACGTTTGGTCTTTTTAAAAGCATTGAGTTGGGATGAAGATTCCTAAAGTTCTCCAATGACTAACTTTTCCGTCTCGTCTAAAATCAAGAGGTCTCACAGGGTGGGATCTTTTCAGTAAGTTTTTTCTTTTTTTCGGGTGTCAATTCCTCTTTAATCTTCCAGTCGTTTTGAGCAAAAGAATCCTGACCTTTCATGAGAAGCCAATCCTTCCCACTTCCTCTCCCTTTCATTAATATGAGGGAAAAGGTTCCTTTCAGTTTCTTCCCTTTTAAGGTAAAACGAAGTTTCCCCTCTTTTATTCCGAGTTCTGGGTCTCCTTCTGGCTGAAATTCCCCAGAGTCCCAAATGAGAACTGGCCCTGCTCCATAATAGCCCTGTGGAATAATTCCTTCAAACTCACCATACTCCAGAGGATGATCCTCCACCATCACCGCAAGCCTTTTTTCAGAGGGATTCATAGAGGGACCTTTAGGGATGGCCCAGGATTTGAGAACCCCGGCAATCTCCAACCTAAAATCGTAATGGAGATGAGTCGCGTGATGCTCATGGACGACAAACTTCATTTTGGCTCCTTCATTAATCATATAGCAGATGCGCAATAAAAATGCTATGAGATTCCTCTCCCCCTAAAAGATCGTTTCGGAATATGAAACCATGAGTTTTTGGAAAGGGGAAAAGACTTAGAATGACGAGACAATATTCCGTATTCGAATAGGGGTAAGGGCAATTAAAATCCCAGAAAGAATAAAGCCTCCTCCTAAAATCTTCAAAACGGTCAGTCCTTCGCCTAAAATAAGATAGGCAAGGAGAGTTGAACCTATCGGTTCTCCTAAAATGGCAATCGCCACCCTGGAGGCAGGAAGGTATTTCAATGCCCAGTTGAAAGTGGTATGTCCGATCAATTGAGGGATGAGGGCGAGAAGGATCATCAGGAGGTAAGTGTTGGTGGAATATCCAAAAAAAGATTTTTGAAACAAAAGGGAGAGAATGATTAAACTCAATCCAGAAATTGAATAAACCGGAAAGATATAGGTGAGGAGATCCTGTTGCTCCCTCATCCTTCTTCCGACAAGAAAATATCCTGAGGCTGCCATCGCTCCGAGAAGGGCTAGTCCATCCCCCAACAATGCTTTTTGGGTTAAAAGAAAATCTCCATACCCAATCAATCCACTCCCTAAAACTGAAAGCAGGATACCAAGAATCAAAGGGGCTCCTAAGGGCTCCTTTAAGAAAAGCCTCGATCCAAGACCGACAAAGATAGGGTGAGTGGTAACCAAAACGACGGAACTTGCGACAGAGGTAAATTTTAGAGAGGCAATCCAAAAGGCAAAATGGAGGCTGAGAAAGAGACCCGAGAGAAAAAAACATCCCATCTTACTTTTCCCCCATTCTCTCCATATTTTTTTGTAACCCACAAAAGGGATTAATACGAGTGAAGAGATCACCATCCTGTAAGTGGCAATGATCAAAGCAGGTGCATCACAGAGCTTGATGAAGATGGATGCGGTTGAGATAGCGAGGATTCCCATGGGAAGGAAGAGATAGAGCCAGGTCATGGGGATTAACTTATCTCAATCTGAAACGCTCTTCAAGTCCCATGAAGACTATTTATCACCTCAATGGGGCAATTCAGTGTCATGGAGGAGAGCAGGAAGGGGGATGGATACTGATAATCATTATAGGTGTAGGGTAAGGGTTTATCCCTTACCAAGAAGCGAAAAGCCACAAGGGCTTACCCTACAAAAAACCAACCCATAAAGTGTGACCCTACAAATTTTTTTAAAATGATCGTAAGCCAATAAACTTTACAGATTTTTTTCAGATCTCTTCTTGACAAGAAAAGATTTTTTATAAAAAATTTAAATTACCATGCCTGCCAATCTCACCCCTCAATATTTGGAGGCAGAAGCCAAGTTCAAACAGGCGAAATCTATTCCTGAAAAGATCAAGGCCCTTGAAGTGATGATGGCAGTCATCCCAAAGCATAAAGGGACAGAGAAGATACGGGCTCAACTGAAGAGCCGTATGGCTAAATTAAAGGAAGAACTCCAAAAAAGGCCAACGATCGCAAGGGCGGAGCAGGCCTATAATATTAAGAGAGAAGGGGCAGGCCAGGTGGTCCTCCTAGGGCTTCCCAATGTTGGGAAGTCAAGCCTGTTTGTCAGGCTCACGAATGCCCCTTCTGAGGTAGCGGATTACCCCTTTACCACACAGAAGCCCATCCCTGGAATGATGAGTTTTGAAAATCTTCAAATTCAATTGATCGATACTCCACCCATCCAGTTGGATCATGTGGAACCAGGGTTTTCTAATCTTATCCGAAATGCCGATGGTCTCCTTCTCATTGTAGACTTAAGCGATGATCCTGTTTTTCAAATGGAAATCCTCCAAGAGGAGTTGAGCCAGATGAAAATAAAAGTGGTAGGAAAGCTCTATCCTTTAACCCCTGAAGAGGGATGGGCTCCTAAAAGAGGATTCCTCCTTGGGAACAAGTGTGATCTGAGAGGGGCAATGGATAGATACAATACATTGAAAGATAAGTATCAGGGAGAATTCCTCATCCTCCCCATCTCGGCCAAGGAGGAGATGAACGTTGATGAATTGAAACAAGAAATCTATCAACTCCTCGAGATCATCCGGGTCTATACAAAAGTTCCAGGGAAGCCCCCTGATCTCACCGAACCGGTTATCCTCAAAAAGGGAAGTACAATAGAGGATGTCGCACTCTCCATTCATAAAGATTTTGTAGCCAAACTTCGATATGCAAGAATATGGGGATCTGGAAAATTTGATGGTCAGATGGTAAAACGGGATTATCCAGTCAGTGAAGGAGATGTGATCGAACTTCATCTTTAAACTATCTCATCCTTGACTATTGGCTCCACAAACCATTAGACTATTATCTCATAACCGATATGCTCACACGCAGAGTTTTTATTCGATTCCTCTTAGGGCTCCCCTTATTTCCCGTTCTCCCGTTCCGTGTTCAGGAGGCCCTATCGACCCCTTTGGGTGATGAGCGGAAAAATTCCATTGGTGAATTTTTTCAGGGAGAAGAACTCACCTATGCCATTAGCGTCTGGCCACTGGGTCAAGTGGCCTTAGGACGGTTGAGTTTCAAAGAGTTAGGGCAGAAAGGTCAATATATGGCCACTCTTCAGGGAGAAACCTTGGGGATCCTCGGGTGGGTTGCTCGATATCGGACGGATACCTATCGTTCCATTATGCAAGAAATCGAAGGAGGAAGACACCTGAGGTCCTTATTGTTTGAAGAGAATGTCAAGATTGGAAGCAAATTTAGATGGGGAACTCATCTCTTTGATTATTCAAATAGAAAATGGATTAAGACGAGAAGAAAGAAAGATGGGACCATTACAAGGCGTGAGGAGACAATCCCTCAAGGGATGATCTACGACGATTTCATTACTGCCTCTTATAATTTTCGCTATGGCGTCTATGGAAAGATTGAGAGAGGGAAAAAGTATCGGGTAGATACCTTTCCTAAAAAAAATGTTACCTATTACGAAGTCCTTGTGGCAGGAAAGGAAGAAGAAGAAAAGAAAAGAAGATCGGAGAAGATAAAAGAGGGAAAAGAATATTTTGTTAAACTCTTTCTGGATCCTGAGATCACTCATTCCAAAGAGGGGGTCATTGAAGGATGGCTCTCTAAAGAGGTTTATCCCATAGAAGGGAAGGTAAAAGATGTGATTCTCTTTGGAGATGTGACGGGGAAGTTGATCAAGAATACCAGAAATAACGTTCGGAGTTAATCCCGAATCTCGCCATCTTCAATCTGTAATAAGAGGATGGATACCCAATCTCGATATTTTAGGCTTCATCGTAAGGATATTGCCTATTTTAAATTCATCATCGAATCCTATGAGGGAATGGCAGTTATGAGAACCCATGACCCGAAAGAGGCAGTGGTTGAGCTGATGGTGGCTCCAGGATGGGAAAAGGATTTGGAGAAAGTCATAGAAGGACTCCGAAAGGAGATCCCACTTGAAGAGGTATCGTTTTCCAAATTTCAAAATCTCAATCCTAAATGAATATCAAAGTCCAAAATTTTTTTGATTTTCACTTGAAATTTAAGAATGATTGAAGCAATTCCATACCAGAAGATTCTGAGGGAGGCCTTAAAGGAGGGAGGAGAATTTGCTGACCTTTTCTTTGAACAGACCCATTCGGTTGCCATTGTTTGTGAAGAGGGTCGAATCGAGAAGATCATCTCTGGGATTGATATCGGAGTTGGGCTTCGTGTCCTTTCAGACGGAAGGACTTTTTATAGTTTTACCAATCAGGTTGGGGAGGAAGATCTCCTTCAATTGGCCCAAGTAGTAAGCAGGGCAGTAAGGGAAGATCGAAAAGGCAGGGTCATCGATTCTGCCCACCCCACCTCTATCGTCCAATCCTCTCGCTCCGTCCCATCTCCTCCTCTATGGACAATAGAAAAAGATCCAAAGACCATTGCCATCCAAGAGAAGGTGAACATGGTGAAAAAGGCGGATGAGACAGGCAGAAGACTGGATCCCCATATCCGTCAAGTAAAAGTTCTCTACCGTGATTACAACCAAATCCTCTCTATTGCTAATTCAGAAGGGATATGGGTTAGGGATGAACGAATCGGTACACTCTTCTCGGTTCAGGTCGTATCTGTGGAAGGAGATATTATCCAAACAGGATATGAGCCGGTGGGAGGGAGAGTAGGGTTTGAACTCTTTAACCAACATCCTCCAGAGGAGGTGGCCCAAGTGGCAGCCCAAAGGGCTCTTTTGATGCTGAGGGCCCGAAAGGCGCCTTCAGGAAGGATGACGGTGGTCTTATCAAGCCAGGCAGGGGGGACGATGATCCATGAGGCCATTGGCCATGGATTGGAGGCCGATCTGGCTCAAGAGGGTCTCTCTGTTTATTCTAAGAAGATTGGCCAAACAGTGGCCTCTCCATTGATTACAGTGGTGGACGACCCCACGCTTCCTCAAAAAAGAGGGTCTTACGCTTTTGATGATGAAGGGACACCTTCTCGAAGGACCCTCTTAGTGGAAAAGGGGATCTTGAAGGGATATCTTTACGACCGATTGACTGCCTTTAAGGATGGAGTTGAACCAACCGGCAATGGACGGAGGGAATCCTACCGTTACAAGCCCATCCCCAGAATGAGCAATACGATGATCCTTCCAGGAAAATCAAAACCCGGGGAGATCATTCGTTCCGTGGAGAAGGGATTGTGGGTGAAGAAGATGGGTGGAGGGCAGGTGAATACAGTCAACGGAGACTTTGTTTTCGAAGTAAGCGAAGGATATCTGATTGAAAAAGGAGGTGTGGGCGAACCCGTGAGAGGAGCGATTCTTACTGGCAATGGTCCTCAGATCCTAAAGGAGATTGATATGGTGGGCGATGACCTGGGATTTGGAATTGGGACTTGTGGAAAGGATGGCCAGGGTGTCCCTGTCTCGGATGCTCAGCCCACGCTAAGAATTCCTGAACTGGTCGTTGGTGGACAGGAGAAAATGGGTTGATGATGTGAGGGGGAGATGAAACCTTCTTCCCCCATCATCCTGAAAGCCCCATCAGACCCTAAAAATGGCGCTATGCAGATGGTGCTAAGCGCTCAAAATTCTGTGAAGGAAATAGGGAAAGTTAATTCTCCTCAGTCGTGCTGGATAACCTCTCCAATTTTACCTTCGAGATTCTCTTCCCGATCATTTCTGAAATGGTGATCTTTTTCCCTTCCACTTCTACCTCGTCTCCAACCTGTGGAATCTTTTGGAGCATGGTCATCAAAAACCCGCCTAAGGTTTCGTATTCAGGGGATTCAGGGAGAAGAATCTGATAGTCTTCCTTTAAATCCCTCAGGCTTAGGGAGGCATCAATTGAAAGAGCCCCATCGGCAAGTTGGATGACAGGACTTTCTATATCATGTTCGTCCCTAATCTCCCCAACAATCTCTTCAATCAGATCCTCAATGGTCACCAGACCCGAAATCCCCCCATATTCATCGACGACCAACGCCATATGAATTCTCCTCTTTTGCATCTCTCTTAGCAGAAGACTGATCTTCATTGTCTCGGGGATGAAGAATGGGGGGCGGAGGGTTTTCCGAATATCGACCGTCCCAGTCTTGGCTAAAGTGGTCAGGAAGTCCTTAGCGTTTAGGATTCCCCGGATATCATTGAGTTCCCTTCCATACACAGGATAACGGGAAAATTGTTCCTCTTCGATAAGAGAAAGGATCTCTTGGAGAGATTGCTCAATCTGGATGGCTACGATTTGAGTATTAGGAACCATCACCTCCTTGGCCGACATCTCTGTAAATTCGAAGACACTCTGGAGGATCTTCTCTTCAGTGGGTTCAAAGACTCCGTGTTTCCCTCCTTCTTTGATGAGCAACCTCACCTCTTCCTCACTGATATAGGCCCTTTCGGTGAAGGGTTTTCTGCCAAAAGGCAGGAGAACCAAAGCGGTGCTAAAGGTCAGTAACTTGATAAAGACGGAGGCAATTTTAGAGAAGAGGTCAATGCTCTTTGCAGTCCAGAGCCCAATGGTTTCAGGATGCATCAGGGCAATGGACTTAGGAACAAGTTCCCCAAAAATCACTGAAAAATAGGTAATGATGGCCACCACCATCCCTATGGCAATGGGTTCAGCACCAAGAGAGATAAATTTAATGGGAAGGCCTTGAAGCAGGGGTTTGATGATTTTGACAGCGGTGGCTCCTCCCACGGCTGAAGCCAAGACCCCAACCGTAGTGATTCCAATCTGAATCGTGGCTAAGAATCGATCAGGTTCTTCTTTTAATCTTAAAAAAACTTCTGCATTTCTTTTTCCACGTTCTACCATTTGCTGGATCCGGCTCTTTCTCGCCGCGACCACCGCAATCTCTGTGCCGGATAGATAACCATTGAAAAGAATTAAGATGGAAATAAGAATAATCTCGTAGAGTAGATTTTCCATTTTGTCCTCCCAGATCTTAAAAGAAGACAGGAAAAAGGGGACCAAGAACCCATCCGGAATATACTAAAAATGGATTCGCCTAAGCCTCTCAATCGCCTCCTTGAGTCTTGATTCGTCCACCGTGAGGGCCATCCGTATATAACCCTCTCCTGCCTCACCAAAACCGTTTCCAGGAGTGGTGACAATCCCGGCCTGTTCGAGAAGAAGGGTGGCAAATTGAGCGGAGGTGTATCCTTTGGGAACTTGAATCCAGAGGTAGAAAGTAGCCTTTGGAGGCTCGACCTCCAATCCAATCTCTCGAAGCCCTTGGACCATAACATCTCTACGGTTTTGATAGATTTGGACCGTTTCTAAAAGGGGGGTTTCAAAATGACTAAACGCCTCGATTCCTGCCTCCTGGATCGCTTGAAAAAGACCGGAGTCGATATTCGTCTTCACCCTTCCCAATCCAGAAATAACCTCAGGATGGCCCACCGCGAATCCGATTCTCCATCCTGTCATATTAAACGTCTTCGAGAGAGAATGAAATTCAATTCCGACCTCTTTGCCCCCATGGATCTCCATAAAACTGATTGGCCGATATCCATCAAATGCAATTTCAGAATAGGCGGCATCATGACAGACAATGATTTCATATCGTTGAGCAAACTCAACCACCTCTTCAAAGAAAGGCCTTTCCGCGGTCGCTGAGGTTGGATTATTGGGATAGTTGATGAAAAGAAGTTTTGTTTTCCCAACGATCCTCTTCGGGATATCCGAAAAGTTGGGAAGAAATCCATTCTCTTTTCGAAGGGGTAAAAAATACGGAATCCCTCCTGCAAAGAGAGTGGAGACCCGGTAGACAGGATAACCTGGTGAGGGGACCAGGACATAATCTCCTGGATTGACAAAGGCCAGCGGAATGTGAGCGATCCCTTCTTTTGAGCCAATCAAGGAGAGGACCTCTTTGATTGGGTCGAGTTTAACCCCAAATCTTCTTTCATACCACTGAGCGATAGCCGTTCTGAATTCAATCATCCCCTCATAGGAAGGATAACGATGGTTTCGAGGATCTTCTGCCCCCTTTTTTAACCGTTCGATAATCGGTTGAGGGGTGGGGAGATCTGGATCCCCAATACCAAGGTCGATAAGATCCATCCCTTTTCTCTTCATCTCTTCTTTCTTCCTATCGATTTCTGCAAAAAGATAGGGGGGAATTTGATCAATCCGTTTTGCCATTTCAATCTTCATCTTAATCTCCTTTTTCTCCAGGCGATCCTTCTAAACGATCCAAAAAATTATCTTAAAGGCTTTAGGAAAGAGATTCAAGATAAAAATTCTTCTCAAAAGGAACTCCCTACCTCTCCTTTTCCGTTCCCCTTCTTGGGGGGAGATTTTATTATTGACAATCCAACCCCTTCCTATCATAATGTTATTAATTTTTAGGAAGTCTTTTATGGAGAGAAAAATATTTTTTAGATGGGTTTTTTACCTCCCCATCCTCTTGATCCTTCTCTTGGGGTGTGCAGGGAAGAAGAAGGAGATCAAGACTATCGAGGGAGATCCTGAGATCCTTTATAAGAGGGCGTTGGCTCAATTCAATAAAAGGGATTATTCCGAGGCATTAAAGTTGTTCGAACAGATTAAGGCAAGTTTCCCAGATAGTCCTCCTTACACGATATGGGCGGAACTCAAAATTGCAGATTGTCATTTCTTAAAGAAGGATTATGTGGAGGCCATTGCCGCTTATGAGGAGTTTAAAAAGTTCCATCCTACCCATGAAGAAATCCCTTATGTCCTTTACCAAATTGGGCTCTCCTATTTCAACCAGATGCGAACCCTGGATCGAGATCAAACATTCACCCAAAGGGCCCTCTCCAATTTTGAGTATTTGGTCGCCAATTATCCACCCAGCATCTTTACAGAAAAGGCCTCTGAGAAAGTGGGAATCTGTAAAAAGAGGTTATTTGACCATGAGTTCTACATTGGAAATTTCTATTATAAGAAAGGAAAATATCAAGCGGCTGCCTCCCGATTTGAGGGGCTTCTGGAAAAATTTCCTAAAAATCCAGAGGAGGATAAAGCCCTCTATTTTTTAGGAAAAAGTTACATTGAATTAGAAAAGAAAGAAAAGGCCATCGAGTCCTTTTCACGAATTGTTAAAGAATATCCCAAAAGCATTTACTTTAAAGAGGCGAAATCAATCGTTGATCATGGGGTAAAGAGTAAAAAGACTCCTGAAAAGACCAAACTCGAGGAGGCCAGAAAAGAAAGGGTTGAACCAGAGACTATTGTCATGGTTCGATTTGAAGAAGAAGGAAAACAGCCTCTTTCCTTAGAGGAGGAGAAGCGGGGTGAGTTGAAAGAGAGAGAAAAAAGGATCGCTTCTCTTCCATTAACTCCCGAACCAGTAAAACCTATTCTCCCAAAAGAAGAAGGAAGTATGGAGACCTTTTCCATTCCAGGAGAACCCTCCCAGGAAGGTCGTAATCCATCTCTTCCTCCACAAACTCAACCAAAGTTAGAGATGGCTCCTGAGGAGGAGAAGAAAGTGGCTTCTCCACCTTCTTCATTGACTTCGTCTCAAGCTCCTCCATCTCCCATTGTTTCAAAACCAGAAGTAGAATTGACACCCGAGGAGGAGAAAAGAGTAGCAGCCTTACCAACCACTACTTTCCCACCTGATGAGAAGGTGAAAGCCAAAAGAGAAATCCTCCCAGAACCGAAGAAGACAAAGACGGTAGAGACTGGTCAACCCATTGATATTGTTTCAGATAGTGTAGAGACCTATTCAAAAGAGAACTTGATTATCTTTAAAGGCAATGTCATGGCCCGCCAGAAAGATTTCGTCATCTATGCGGATTCCATAGAGGCTGTGATCATTGAAGATGGAAAAGGGATTGAAAAAGTGATTGCAGGGGGCAATGTAAAGATCCAGCAAGGGGTTCGCGTGGCGAGTTGTCAAAAGGCCATTTTTTACAACCTTGATCAGAAAGTCATCCTTACAGGAAATCCCAAGATCTGGGAAGGGGATAATGTCGTCTCAGGAGATGAGATTATTTTTGATATCGAAAAGAGTCGAATTGAAGTAAAGGGAGGACCGGGTCAGCGGGGAAAGGCAAAGATTTTCCCTGGAGAAGAAATGGAAAAGTTGAAATGAGTTAAACCCCTTATCCTTTCCTTCTTTAAATTTCTTTCTATCCTAAAAGATTTTAAGAATAGAAACCCCCCAGAATTTTTGAACTAAAATGTCAAAAATCTAAAAGGAGATTTCTGAAAAAGTATATAATAATCAATTTCAACTATGAATGGTTTTGAACCTTATCCTCCCATATAAAAAAGGACTTTTTCAGAGACCTCTAAAAAAAGACTTGACATTTAAAAAGACCTTTCCCATAATTAGTCCATTGTAAGTTGTAAGGAGTTGTTTTTGTTTGAAATAAAGAAGGCCACCACAGTCCGATTCAAAACAAAGGTGGCTTTTTTTATTTGGACCCAAGGCTATTACAACTTACGCAAGTTAAGGAATGAAAGGAGGTGAGTTGTAGTGGCCAGAGGTCGAGTCAAATGGTTTAATGACAAGAAGGGCTATGGGTTCATTTCAAGAGAGAACGACAGTGACATTTTTGTCCACTTCTCTGCCATCAAAAAAGATGGTTTTAAAACCCTCAATGAAGGCGATGAAGTGGAGTTTGAAATCTCAAATGGACCCAAAGGATTACAGGCGATCAACGTTACCATTTTGAGTTAAATCAAAACTGGAAGAAGATGAAAATCAAAAACCCCAGGATAAAAACTGGGGTTTTTTCTTCTCCATCTTTGAACATTGAATTGAGAAATGAAGTAGTCTTCAGCCCTAACACTCTTTATACCCTGAAAGGTTATTGGAGATTGAAAAATGGCTGAGATTAAATCTACTTTGGAATTGGCCCTCGAGAGGACTAAGAAGATTGGTATTTCCGACGAAGAAAGACAAGAGATCAAGCAAAAAGAGATTCTGCAAAAAGTCTCAAGCCTTTCTCACCGATATCGGGAAGGAACTTCTTCTCTCCATGAGATATTGAAGGAGATTGAAAAAATAGATGAAAAGAACCGCCCTTGGGTCGTCAAAACTCTTCTTAACCAGTGGATCGAAACCCTTTCATTGGATGATGAAGGGGAGAGACTTTTTAAAGGAATTGAATCTCTCATACATCGAGATTCCGGTGAGATAAAACAGAAATTCTATGATCTCCTTTCTCTCTACCAGGAAGAAAAGGAAGAGATGAAAAAGAGGGTAAAGGCTCAACTCATGGAGATCCTGAGGAAAGGGCATATCTTCGGAAGCGCTGTGGAGCCCAAAGTCGACGGGAACGAACTCTATAAAAAAGAAAGTCTGAAATTGGATCAAACCTATCGAGTAAAATTGGAGGCACTCAAAGAAAGATTAAAAACCCTATAGAAAAAGTATCCACAAGATCGTGTCTTTAAATCCCCACCCCCAAAAGCCAAAGGGATAGGCGGAAAACCCATTAGTCTTTTAAAGGTTTATAAATAGATATAAAGATTCTGGCGGATGAACTCAAAATTCTGAAGGACCATCTCTTTTCCCATAACGACCTCTCCATGTCCTGGCAGTAAGAGTTCAATATCGAGTTGAGAAAGCCTCTCAATGCTCCTCATTAAGAGTTTGGAGTCCCCCTCAAGAAAATCGGTTCTTCCGATCCCTCCATAGAAGATCACATCCCCGGTAAAAAGGACTTTTTGCTTAGGCCAATATATGGAAAGGGAGCCAGGAGAATGACCAGGGGTCTCATAAATTTTAAAAATCTTCTCCCCTAAACGGAGGTCTCCTTCTTTCAGATAAAAGTCAATTCGAAATTTGGGAATCGGTTGCCCCATCATTTCAAAGAGATATCTTCCACTTTCCAGTAAGTATCGCTCCTCTTGCCGAGACATGGTAATCCTGACGGGTTTATCTAAAAAGGCCTCAAGACCTTCAAAATGGTCAGGATGAGAATGGGTGAGGATGACCAGATTGATCTTTTCAGGAGAAATCCCATCCTCCTCTATCCGATGGAAGAGGTTGGAGACATGGCGAGAATGCCCCGGATCGATAAGAACCGTTACCTCTCCTTGGATCAAATAGGTGTTACAATTATTCTCATAGGGATCTTGCCATAAGTAAGCAAAGAGGTCTTTTTCAATTTTCATTGCCTTCCCCAAAGACCAATCCTCATTTTGAAAAAATTAAAATGAAAGATCTGATTTTGCAACCCTATGGATCATCTGCCTCCCAATCCTCTTGCCATGAAACCCTAAAGAATTCAAAAATTAAATATAGTATCCCAAGTGTAAAAGGATTATAATAATAAATCAAAGAACAGAGAAAAGGATAGAGAGTCTTAAGATCATGGTACTTCCGAAGATCGGGATCACCATGGGAGATCCAACAGGTATTGGCCCAGAGATCATTATCAAGGTCCTCTCAAGCAGAGAGGTGTTTCAAACCTGTTTCCCTGTTGTCTTCGGTGACTTGGAAATACTCTTAGAAACCATCCAAAGATTAGGGATGGAAACCCCCCTTGAGATCATAGAAGAGGTTCCTGAGGAAGGCTTCCACTCTCAAAAGGTCTTTCTCATCCCTGTAAGCCACCTGAAGGTCAACACCATTCAATCTGGAAAACCTACGAAAGAATGTGGGGAGGCGATGGTGCGATATATTGAGGAAGCGGTTCATTGGGTTCAGAGAGGAAAATTAGATGCGATCACTACGTGCCCAATCAACAAACGAGCCATCAATGAGGCAGGATACCCATTCCCTGGACATACAGAGTTTCTCGCCCATTTGGCTGGGGTTTCAAAGGTGGCCATGATGTTCGTTGGATCGAAATGGAAGGTTGTCTTGGTGACCACTCATCTCCCTCTGAAAGAGGTTTCGAAACGGATTAAATCGGATCTTATCCTAAAAATAATTCTGATGACTGAAGAAGGGTTAAAGAAGTATTTCGGGGTTTCCCACCCGAGCATTGCAGTCCTTGGGCTCAATCCCCATTCGGGAGAGGAAGGGCTTTTGGGAGAAGAAGAGGAAAAAGAGATTATCCCAGCCATTAAAGAGGCTAACTCTTTGGGAATAAAAGTCGAAGGCCCTTTTTCCGCTGATTCCTTCTTTCATCTTTCAGGCCAATTTCTCTTTGACGCAGTGGTCTCAATGTACCACGACCAGGGGTTAATTCCAATCAAAATGGTCGATTTTAGAGAGGCTGTTAATTTCACCTTAGGCCTGCCATTTATTCGAACATCTGTTGGCCACGGGACAGCCTACGAGATTGCAGGAAAAGGGAAGGCTGACCCTACCAATCTAATGAAGGCTATTATTTTGGCTTCTAACTTATCAAAAACAAAGAGAGATTTTTAATTTTTAAATTAAAGAGAAAGGTGTTGACAAAAAAATTATTTTGGGCTAAAAAGACTTACTTGTGAAAAATATCTTTTGAATAGGTTCAATTCTTAAAAGATTATGGGGAGATGAGAATGAGAGATGTGGTAATTGTAAGTGGAGTAAGGACTGCCATAGGGAGTTTTGGAGCATCCCTTAAAGATATTTCAGCGGTAAGATTGGGGGCAACGGTTATCAAAGAGGTTCTCCGTAAGGTTGGGATTAAACCGATCGTGAGTAAAGAGATTTTAGATTTGGGTCCGAATCTCTTTAGAGAAGCAGGGTTAACCGATTTGGAAAAGGCCCACAGTCATTGGGATGGAACAAAATTAGAGGTTCAAGTGGATGAAGTCATCATGGGAAATGTCCTTCAGGCAGGTCAAGGCCAGAACCCTGCTCGACAGGCTATGATCTATGCAGGACTCCCCAAGGAGACCAATGCCTTTACCATTAATAAGGTCTGTGCTTCGGGACTAAAGGCCATTTCGTTAGGTGTTCAAGCGATTCAATTAGGTGAGGCAGAGGTGGTCGTTGCTGGAGGAACGGAAAACATGAGCCAGGTTCCCTATGCTTTTCCACAGGGCCGATGGGGAGCCAGGATGTTCAATCAAGAGATGGTCGATTTGATGGTCTTCGATGGCCTCTTTGAAATCTTTTATGGATATCACATGGGAATGACAGCTGAGAACATCGCTGAAAAATTTGGAATTTCAAGAAGGGAACAGGATGAGCTTGGATTGTTAAGCCACCAGAGGGCAAGGGCTGCAATCCAGAAAGGCCTTTTCAAAGAAGAGATCGTGCCAGTAGTCATCCCTCAAAAGAAAGGGGAACCGATTATTTTTGATACGGATGAGAGACCTATGGATACCTCTTTGGAGAAGATGGCAAAACTCCCTCCTGTTTTTAAAACTGGAGGAACCGTGACTGCAGGAAATGCCTCTGGAATTAATGATGCAGCGGCTGCCGTTCTTTTGATGTCCAAACAAAAGGCAAAAGAGTTAAACCTTGAACCAATGGGAACCATTCGCTCCTATGCCTCTGGAGGTGTAGACCCAGCCTACATGGGGCTTGGCCCCATTCCCGCAGTGAGGAAGGCGCTTAAGAAGGCAGGGGTCTCCCTGAAAGAGATTGGTCTCATTGAACTGAACGAGGCTTTCGCTTCCCAGGCCATTGCTTGCATCCGAGAACTCGAATTCGATATGGAAAAGACCAATCTTAATGGAAGTGGGATCTCTTTGGGTCACCCTATCGGATGTACAGGAGCCCGATTGATCGTGACCCTGCTTCATGAGATGAGAAGGAGGAATGTCAATTTGGGACTTGCTACCCTCTGCATTGGTGGTGGTCAAGGAATGGCAATGGTTGTAGAAAGAAGTTAGGGGCTAAGGGTCCGTGGTTTAGAGGAAAAGAAAAGAATTAAAAACTCCAATGAAGTAGGAGGGGGAATGGAATATAAAAATATTTTGCTATCGTTTGAGGGGGAGATTGGAATTTTAACCATTAACCGTCCGAAAGCCCTCAATGCCTTAAATATTGAGACCCTTAAAGAGATTCAGATGGGGATTCAGGAAATTAAAGACCATCAAGAGATTAAGGCCCTCATCTTAACGGGAGGGGGGGAGAAGGCATTTGTTGCGGGGGCAGATATCTCGGAAATGAAAGATATGACCTCTATTGAGGCCCTAAACTTTTCAAAATTGGGTCATTTTACACTGAAGATGATTCAGGACCTCGACCGGCCGGTAATTGCTGCAGTCAATGGGTATGCCTTAGGCGGAGGGACAGAGATTGCCCTTGCCTGTGACTTCATCTATGCCTCGGAAAATGCAAGATTTGGACTTCCTGAAGTAACCCTTGGTATCTTTCCAGGGTTTGGAGGAACCCAGAGGCTTCCCCGTTTAATCGGAAAGGGAAAGGCGAAAGAGTTAATCCTTACTGGAAAGATGATTACTGCCCAAGAGGCCTTTCAAATGGGAATTGTCAATAAAGTTTTCCCTCATGCCTCCTTGATGGAAGAAACCAAGAAGGTGGCTACCCAAATTGCAGCCAACGGGGCAGTTGGGGTAAGATTGGCAAAAATGGTTGTAGATGCAGGATTCAATATGGATCTATCAGAAGCATGTTCCCTGGAATCCTATGCCTTCAGTCTTGGGTTTACCACCGAAGATCGGAAGGAAGGGATGACCGCATTCATTGAAAAGAGAAAACCCAATTTTAAGGGGAGATGAGGAGGAGAAAGTGAAGATTGTCGTATGTATTAAACAGGTTCCGGATACCACCGATGTAAAGATTGATCCGAAGACCAATACGTTGATTCGGGAGGGGGTCGCCAGTATTTGCAATCCATTTGATGAGTATGCGATCGAGGAGGCTTTGCTCATCAGGGAAAAGCATGGCGGAGAGGTTCATGTGATTACCATGGGACCACCGCAAGCTGTGGATGTCCTAAAAAATGCCCTTGCAGTTGGGGCGGATAAGGTCTATCTGATCTCCGACAAGGCCTTTGCAGGAGCAGATACCCTGGCCACCGCCTATACCCTGTCCAAAACCATTAAGACCATAGGAGAGGTGGATCTGGTCATATGTGGGAAACAGGCCATCGATGGAGATACCGCACAGGTGGGGCCAGGCATTGCCACCCGTCTTGGTATTCCCCAACTGACCTATGTTTCTAAGATCAGGGAGATCAATCTCGAAAAGAAAAAAATCATTGTTGAAAGACTGCTTGAGCATGGGAGGGAGGTGGTTGAATCTTCACTTCCTGCTTTGCTGACCGTTGTGAAGGATATCAACGAACCCAGACTTCCCTCTCTTTTAGGAATCAAGAAGGCGGCCAAGGCGCAGATTCCCACCTTAACCGCCAAAGATATTGGAGCGGATGAGAATCGGATTGGTTTAAAAGGGTCGCCTACCTGGGTGATGAGGGTTTTTTCGCCCGAACCCAGGTCAGGCGGGGGTGAGATCTTAACAGGAGAATTGACCGAAGTCGTTCCTCAACTGGTCAACAAGTTGATGGAAACAAAGTTTATAAAATAAAAGTGATTCGAGCCTCGTTTCCCGTGAATCTGAAAGACCTTAAACCAAATTTTTACGAACTACCAATCACTATTTACGAATCACGATAGAGGAGGAACAGATGGCCAGATTATTAATCGATAAGGATGCCTGTACGGGATGCGAATCATGTATTTCGGCCTGTCCCTTTAATGCGCTGAGCATGAAGGAAGGGATTGCAGTGGTCGATGAGAAGTGCACCTTTTGCGGTGCCTGTGTGGATGTCTGTCCTGTCTCAGCGATTACCTTAGAGAAGGAAGAGAAGGCCGTTACCATCGACCTGAGTGCTTATAAAGATGTCTGGATATTTATCGAGCATGAGTTTGGCAAAGTCTCGAGTGTCTCATTTGAACTTCTTGGGGAAGGAAGAAAATTAGCCGATGCGTTGGGTTGTAAATTATGTGGAATGCTTTTTGGGGATAAGGAAATGGTGGATCAATATGCGAAGGAGGCGATTGCCTATGGGGCGGAGAAGGTCTATATTATGGAGAGCCCTCTTTTGAAAGAATATCGAACCGACCCTTATGCCAAGTCGGCTGTTGACCTTATTCGAAAATATAAGCCCGAAATCGTTCTCTTTGGAGCCACCACCCAGGGCCGTGATTTTGCAGGAACCGTTGCGACCACCCTCGAGGCAGGGTTGACTGCTGACTGCACAGGTCTGGATATTGATCCTGAGACAAAATACCTCAGGCAGACACGACCTGCCTTTGGTGGGAATATCATGGCGACGATCCTTGATTATCCCAATTATCGTCCACAGATGGCCACGGTTAGGCCCAAGGTCTTTCCCATGCCTCCAAGAGATGATTCGAGAAAAGGTGAGATTATCCGAGAAACCCTCCAGATGACCGAAGATCAGGTTCGAACGAAGATATTAGAGTTCATCAAAGGGACAGAGACGGTCAATCTGGTAGATGCAGAGATCATTGTTTCAGGAGGAAGAGGCGTTGGAGGTCCAGAAGGGTTTAAACCCATCCGGGAATTGGCAGGGGTGTTGGGCGCTGCAGTTGGGGCTTCTCGTGCTGCTGTGGATTCAGGCTGGATCCCCTATGAACATCAGGTCGGACAGACCGGTCGAACGGTTCGCCCAAAGATTTATATTGCCTGCGGCATCTCGGGTTCTATCCAGCATCAAGCCGGAATGAAGACAAGCGAAATCATTGTGGCCATCAATAAGGACCCCGAGGCTCCCATTTTTAAGATCGCAACCTATGGGGTAGTGGGCGATCTCTTTACAGTGGTTCCCATGCTCACCCAAGAATTTAAGAAAAGATTAGGACGATAAACTCTACCCACAGGATATCAGGGAAAATTCGAACTTCCTGATATCCTCCTCCTCCTCTTTATTTTCTTCTTGATTTTTCCTTTACCATTTATCATAATGTCAAAAAATCTGTAATAGGGATCTCATGTTTGCTTACCTCTTTCGAGAGCTCTTTCTTAAAGAGATTTTTAGGCTCTCCCTTACTAAGGAGGGGTTATGATCGTTACGTGTGCTTCCTGCCTGACCAAATATAATTTGGATGATAGCAGAATTTCTCTTAAGGGAGTAAAGGTCCGTTGTTCAAGATGCAAGCATGTCTTTTATGTCGTTCCACCCCCGGAGACAAGAGAGGAGATTATCGAGGATTTTGAGTCCTTTGCTAAATATCATGAGGAATTGATGCGCCCCTCCCAAAAAGAGGAAGAGGTTTCACAGTCTCCTGAAGTGGTCAAAAAAGAAGAGGTCGAGGTTGAGGAGGAGGAAAAGAGTCTCTTTGTTGAAAAACCTCCAGTAGAGAGAGTGGAGCCCACCCCCATGGTTCTCCCTCCAGAAGAAGAAAAGCAGGAAGTAAAACCCACCGTTCCACGTAAAAGGGTCCGCAAAGTGGGATGGATTCCTTCTCGCTTCTTCATCTTGGTCGTCATCTTAATCATTTTATTATTGGGCCTTTTTTATGCATGGACGGAAATGGGAGAAGGAGGGAGACTTTTTCCATTGATTGAAACTCCTTTCAAGAAGCTTTCAGGTCTTTGGGACCAGATATGGGGATTGGAAAAAGAGGGTTTGATGGTGGCAGATCTAAACCGCTACGATGAGAAGATGGGGGATACCTCCCTCATTGTCATTGAAGGAAGGGTGAAAAATCAATCCAAATCTACTAAAAAACATATCAAGGTAAAAGTCCTCATTTTTGACCAGAACAGAAATATGGTCGCCAGTCAGGAGGTGGTCTGTGGCCGTTCCATTGGGCGTGAGGAGTTAAGGAACTTAATTCCTTCGCTCTCTCATAAAGGGGAGATAACGATCCCTCCTCAGACAGCAAAAGAGAAGGAGGCTCCCCCTGGCAAGGCGATCCCCTTTATGGTGGTCTTTAGGGATATTCCTGAAGAGGCAAAGGAGTTTAAGGTTGAAATATTAGAGGCCCCCAGCCTCTAAGATTGCAGAATTCGGATTGCGAATTTCAGAGATTCGTTACCCCTTTGGGATTCGTCCTTCTAAGGTTCTTTGATTCCCTGGATATAAATTTCAATGACCGTTAGAAAAAGGGTCATGATCAGCGGGCCAGCAATCAGACCAATCAGACCGAAAGCCTGAATTCCTCCCAGCACAGCAAAGAAGAGTAAGAGGGGATGGATGTTTGTCCTCGAGCTGATAAAGAGGGGTCGAAGGAGATTATCTACCATACTGATCACAAAGACTCCCAAGGCAAGGAGAACAATAGCCTTTAGGAACATCCCTTGGATCAATAAGGAGATGCTCAGGGGAACCCAGATGAGAGCGGTTCCACCGATTGGAATGAAGGAGAGAAGGGCCATAGCCGTTCCCCAGAAGATAGGGGCGGAGAATCCAAGGATCCAAAGAGATAACCCACCCAAGGTCCCCTGAATGATGGCCATGAGAATCCCCCCATACATTGTGGCAAGGATCATCTCTTTGAATCGGTGAAGCAAAAGATCCCTTTCATTCCTTGGAAGGGGAATGATCTGCTTTACTCTTTCGAATAGATAAACGCCATCTTTGAAGAGATAATAGAGTGAGAGGAGCATGAAGAAGAAACTTGCAATGAATGTGGAGATCCCTTTTAAGATCGCAGAGGTCTGGTTGAAAAGGAAGGTGCTGATCTGTTTGAGGTTCTTCAAGAGAAGCGATGCAGGTTCTATTTTGGAGAGATCGATATACTGATCCAATTTTACCCACACCCATCTGAAGAAGGGAAGTTGTTGAATCTTTTCAAAATAGGTCTGGAGTTGACCGGTCTTGATCATCTCGTCTACCCAGTGATAGACATCAACGACTTCCATGGCCAGAGAGACCATCAAAAGGCCAAAAGGAAGAACAATGACAAAAAGCACCAGGAATGTCATCACCAGGGAGGAGAGGAGAGGACTTTTTTTAAAAAGACGTTGAAATCTTTTGAACAGGGGATAGAAGACGATAGCCAGGAAGACGGCCCAGAGGATGGAGGTGATAAAAGGGGAAAAGATTTGATAAAGAAGATAGAGGGAGAGAAAGAAGAGAGAAAGGGCAAAGATAAGAAAAACGACTTCCTTTTTCATTTTCTTCCTTATCCGAGATAGATTTTATTCTCTTTAAAGGAGGGACTTTCCCTCCGACTTCTCACCAGGTAGATCAGAGGGAGGCTTATGAGAGTGATAGCCATCTTAACCACATATTGACCTTGAATGAGGGACCAGATGGGCATCACTCCATAAAAGGCCAAGGTGATGAAAACCATACTGTCAACCCCGGTGGAGATACCGTTACTCACCAGAACCCGCACCCACTTCATCCCATGGATATGGGCTTTCCAGAAGGCAAAGATCTCGGCATCGATGAAAGAACTGATGATATAGGCGGTCAGGCTGGCAAAGACAATACGCGGGGTGCTTCCCAAAACCCCTGCAAAAGCTTCCTGCCCTGAGTAGAAAGAGGCAGGGGGAAGGATCACAGCGAACTGAATGTAAACGGCAAGCAGAAGGTTGGCAACAAATGCTGCCAAGATGACCTTTCGGGCCCCCTGTTTTCCTAAGGATTCATTGATTAAATCGATCAGGGTAAAGGTGAGGGTGTAGATAAAGATGGCTGCAGGGACGACGATCCCACCCAATTGAACAGGTTTGGAGGCCGTAACATTCGCAATCAACTCACAGGCGATATAAAGAGCGATGAGAAGAGTTGCCATGGGAACCTTAGGTTACTTTGACCGAATCAGGAGGATGGGTGTTTCCGCTCGGGTTAAAACCTTAAGGGCGATGCTGCCAAGGACCCATCGGGTGATCCCAGAGCGACCATGGGTACACATGACAATCAAGTCCACCCCATCTTCTTTGGCGAAGTCAATGATCTCTACCGCTACTTGCTGACCTGTCCTCACGACCGCCTTTACCTTGAACCCTTTCATTTGCAGATCTTCGGCAAGATCGGAGAGGTACTTCTCGGCCAATTCTTTCTGTTTTTCATCAATGATCAGGGGTGTGACCAGTTCCGGTGAACCATAAATAGGCATAAAAGGAACCACCTGGAACAAGACGATTTCGGACTCAAAAACCTTAGCCAGTTTCTCTGCTTGATCCAAGGCCTTCTTGGCTATCTCCGAGCCATCCAGCGGCACCAAAATTTTTTTATACATCCTTCCCCACCTCCTTGCTTATTTAATATTCTTACACGAATGTCTTTGTTTAGCATTTATAACAATTTTGCTTGAGCAAGGCAACCTAAAAGAAGGGGAAGGACAGGCAAAGGATAATCCGTTGCTGAGGCATGGCCATCGGAGATTTCTATCAAATCCCAACCCCTCTATTGGAAAAACTGATTTGACTTCTAAATAAGGTCTATTAAAATGGTAAATGAGAGATGGGAAGATAGAGTAGGTCTTTTCCTATGAAATGTGTTTTCCTTTTCAGGTCGGTTCATCATGTCATGAAGGCCGAAAAACTCCTGAGACGAAAAGGGATAAAGATCGATCTCATCCCAGTCCCACGGGAAATCAGTTCGGATTGTGGAGTTGCCATTGAGCTATCGGAGGATTCAGAATCAGAGGCCATACTCATTCTTGGAGAGAACAATATATTCGTTATGGAATGTTATACGAGAAATGCCTCAGGAAAATTTGAGAAGAAGAAACAGAATCCGTAGTATATAATAGCGTATCCAATGTTAATTAACCTTTTCTTATCTAATAAATCTAAATTGAAAGAATGGTGATATAAAAATGGAGAAGGTCCGATTGACTGAAAAAGTGAAAAAAGCCGGTTGAGCTGCCAAAATTGGTCCAGAGGATCTGGATCAAATTATAAGGGATTTACCCATTCCAATGAATCCGAAGGTTCTTGTGGGCCTGGACACCTCGGATGATGCGGGTGTCTATCAACTCAATGACGAGGTCGCATTGGTTCAGACGGTTGACTTCTTCACACCGATTGTGGACGATCCCTTTGCCTTCGGCCAGATTGCAGTAGCCAATGCCTTGAGCGATGTCTATGCGATGGGAGGAACTCCGCTTACAGGAATGAATTTAGTGGCCTTTCCCATCAAAACCTTGCCAGTCTCCATTTTGAAAGAGATCCTCCTTGGAGGCCTCTCGAAAATGAAGGAGGCAGGTGTAGCCTTAGTGGGAGGCCATTCTATAGAGGATCCAGAAATTAAATATGGTTTAGCGGTTACAGGATTGATCCACCCCAAAAAAATCCTGACCAATGCAAAGGCAGAGGTGGGTGACAAATTGGTGTTGACAAAACCTTTAGGTACAGGAATTATTGCTACAGCCCTCAAGGGCCAGATGGCTTCAGAGGAGGCCGTTCAGAAAATCATCGAAAGCATGGTGACCCTGAATCGAGTAGCATCCGAATGGATGGTAAAACTGGGAGCCCATGCCTGCACCGATATCACCGGGTTTAGCTTCATTGGGCATGCCTTAGAGATGGCCAATGCAAGTCAGGTGGGATTGGTCATTCAATCAGAGGCGGTTCCCGTTTTTCCCGAAGCCTTCGAATATGCAAAATTAGGATTCATCCCTGGAGGGGCACATGCCAATCGTCAATTTTTCTCTTGCAAGGTGGAGTCTCATTCCAAGATATCTGATGTGCTATTGGATATTCTTTATGATCCCCAAACCTCTGGTGGGCTCTTAATCTCCTTGCCCCCCAACGAGGCAGAAAAACTGGTGACCGTATTAAAAGAGAAGGGACACCTCTATTCTTCAATCGTAGGGAATGTGGTAGAGGAGCACCCCAAAAAGATTCAACTCCTCTAAGTCCTTTAAAGGAAACCCACTCTTTTTTTACAATCGAAATACTTCTGGTTTTCTTCTTAAGTCTGGGGTGACCACACCTACTCATCTGCCCATAGGAAAGAGACCCCTATCATTCTAAAGAATCCAATTGTAAATTGAATCTTTTTTAAATATAATAAATTAAATCACTCAAAAGAAGGAGTTTTTTACAGTTGACCGAGAAGAAAGGACCGTCCATTCCCCGAACTCAGAACTATGTAGTGGCACGCTACCGGAATGGGAGTATGATAAAGGGGATCACTTATGATTTTGGGCCTCAGAAAAAGGGATTCCATATTGTGGAATTAGAAGGGGAGAATGAGAAGCAAGGGGGAAAAGTCCATGAGGTTCTATTTTCTGAACTGAAGGCAGTCTTCTTCGTTAAGTCCCTTGAAGGAAGAAAAGGCCCCCCTTCTCTTAAGGGTCTTCTTGAAAAAGAGGAGGAAGAGGAATCTCCTGGTTTCCTTAAAGTGAAGGTTACTTTTTTTGATGGGGAGACCTTAGTGGGCACAACCTATGGGTTCAATCCAGAAAGAGAGGGTTTTTTCGTTATCCCACTGGAAAAGGATAGCAATAACCTAAGGATCTTTGTTACTTCAGGTGCGATAAAAAATATCGAAACCTGGAGATGAAAAGGAGCCAGAGGAGTTTGGTGCGATGGAGATTGAGGTGAAATTATTTGCGACCCTTCGAGACTACCTTCCAAAGGGAAGTACACGGTTTTCCTGCAAGATGGAGATCGATGGCCATACCCGAGTGAAGGATATTCTTACAAGGCTTAAAATACCTGAGGAGATGCCCAAGATCATCCTGGTCAATGGCGTTCATGCCAGAAAGGATCAAGTTTTAAAGGAAGGCGACGTCCTGAGCGTATTCCCCCCTGTGGCAGGGGGCTAAAAGTGATCAAAGGTCAGTTTTCAATACCCATTGGTCATAGATCATTGGAGATTGATGAATCAAAATTGGTTATCTCTTTTCCTCTTTTAATTCCTTCAACCTCTTCTGTATTCTTTCCTTTTGATCAGATTTGAGTTCCAATTTTAGTGCTCGATCAAAGAGCTCCAAAGCTTTTTCGTAGCGGTTTAGTTTCAAATACCCCTCTGCGAGATGTTCGGTAATAATGGGGTCATCCGGAGTCAGTTGGTTGGCTTTCTCAAGATGGATAATGGCCTTTTCATAATCTCCTAATTTATAATAGACCCAACCCAAACTGTCGGTGATATATCCCATATTGGGTTTCAGGGTCATTGCCTTCTGGATCATCTCGAGTGCCTCTTCGAGATGGATTCCTCGGTCTGCATAGGAGTAACCTAAGTAGTTCAGGGCATCGGCAGAGTCTGGATTTAGCCGTAGGACTTCCTTCATATGGATGACCATCTTATCGAAATCTCCCAATTTGTCATAGATCGCCCCTATTTGATAGAGGAGGTCTACATTCTCTTTATTCCGCTCAAGCCCTTTTTTTAGAACCTCTAAGGCCTTTTGGAGTTGATTCTCTTTGTCAAAGAGCGAAGAGAGGATCAGGTAGAGTTCCGGATTACTGGGTTTGATTCGGATTGCCTCCTCAACGGTTTGAATCGCCTCTTCGGTCTTTTTCTGTTTCGTCAAGACGAGCACTATCCCCCTGATCGAATCGGCGTAGAGAGTGGATTCTGGAGATATCTTTTTGAATTCGGAGATGGCCTGATCCAAGACTCCTTTTTCCAAGTAGGCCGCTCCCAAGAAATACCTTGCCCGATCGTCGTTTGGCTGGGCGGCAAGGACAAAGTTGAATTCCAGGATGGCTTGATCGAACTTCCCTTGCTCCATATAGATCAGCCCCATCTTCATCCGGATATTGAAGTCTCGCGAATCGTATCTCTGCATTTCACGGAATTGATCCAGGGCCTCATCATACTTCTTCTTTTTGATATAGATCTGTCCCAAACGTCCCCTTGCCATTCGGTGATCTGGATCAAGGCTGAGTATCTTCTGATAAACCTCTATTGCCTTTTCAGGCTCATTGAGAATTTCATATGTGATTCCCAGATCCATCCAGACCGAGATCATAGAGGGTTCAATCGATAAGGCTTTTAAAAAGGATTCCTTTGCCTTTTCATACGATTTCATCTCCGCATAGATCCTTCCTAAAGAATAGAATGCAATGGCGGAGTTGGGTTCAATCTTGAGAAACTGGTGGATGAGGTCAATTGCCTTTTCGTATTCCTGTATTTCTGCATAAAGAGAACTTAAATAGAAGTAACTCTCTCGGTTTTTGGGATCAATGGCAATCACCTTTTTGTAAGATTCGATGGCGAGTTGGTTCTTTTTTAGGCTGGAGTAAATCCCACCTAAAAGAAGGTGGGCGGAAATAAACTCGGGGTCTTGAAGCAGAGCGGCCTGGCATTCCTCAATGGCCTCGTTGAGGAGTCCTTTATGAATGTAGAGGGTGGCCAGTTCGACATGGAGGAAAGGCTCTTTTTCGTCGTCGGATACAGCCTTTTTAAGAGCCTCGATACTCTCATCCAGCTTACCTTCTTTCAGTTTCATCTGGGAGAGGAGGAAGTGGTAATAAGCCGATGGGCTTGAGGGAAGGGTTTTCTTCTTTACTTTCGCCTTTTCGGAGACGACTTGGGGAGGATTTGCGTCTGAGGCCTTTTGGAATTCATGACTCCCTGAGCAGTTTCCAAAGACCAAAGATGATAAGAAAAAGATTAAGAATGGGCTCAGTGTTAACCTCATCAATCTATCCATAACAGACTTTAAGTTTAAAGTCAAAACCAGGGGGTTTGGAGAATGGTTTTAGGATGTGAGGTTGGGCATACCCCTCAATCACCTTTCCGTAAACATCTTTTACATAATTGAATTTTTTTAAAAATTATCTTAACATTTTTATAATTAATCCTGAAACCTCCGTGAGAAAACACCTGCCTGCCTGCGGTAGGCAGGCCTGCCTACCGCAGGCAGGGGAATACAGAAATATTTTGAAAAACCTGGATTCCTCCCTCGGCAGGAATGACAAAAATGAGAGGGTTTAAAAAACCTATTAATTTCCTCTCCCCAAGGGGAGAGGATGAGGTGAGGGGTGATTTTCATGGTTCGTGGGTGACAAAACTGTCATAAAAAATTATTTAATTTTTTTTGCATTTAAAGGACAAAAATTGTCAATTTTAATTAAAAAATTCAAAAATATAGTTTTTTAAGGCAATCAATAGGTGATTGTTTATAATTATTTGATTTTTAAAGATTTTCTCATAAAAAAGAAATAAATTTTAATAAATTTTTTCCATTTGGCATAACCATTGCAGATTATAATTTGACAAAAAGACACATAACTAAAGAGGAGGAAAAAATGAAGAAAATTCTGTTTTTTACTATGGTTCTTGGATTGGCACTTTTTTCTGCTGGCCAAGGGATTGCTGGAGATACTGCGACTGTAAATGTCTCTGCCACAGTTGTTGGAACCTGTAAATTCATCTCAGGTGGTTCAATTACCTTTACACTCGATCCCTCAACAGGAGGGGATGTTTCGGGGACGGTTACGCAACCAACATTTTGGTGCACAAAGGGAGCAAGTTACACAATTACGGATGACGATGGATTATGGGAATCAGGGACAACCCATCGGATGAAGCATTCCACCTTAACTGAATACATTCCTTATTCTTTTACATACACAGCAACTGGAACTGGAAATGGTCCTGGAAATCCACTTACGATGAACATAGCCAGTACAGTGTTGTCAGCGGACTACATCAATGCATCTGCTGGGAGTTACTCAGACACTGTGACTTTAACAATAAATCCCTAAATAGTGATTTGATTTTTGTAAAGGGTTTTAAAGAGGGGTGGCTGGTATTATCCACCCCTCTTTTGTAGTTAAAATCAGAGAGGGATCAAGGTGAAGAAATCTTTTTTACTCTTTACTATTCTTCTATTATCACTTACAGTCAGCCCTACTTATGGAGGGGAAACCAGTATTGTCTCGGTTTCAGCAGTGGTTTTGTCCAAAAGTGAATGCAAATTTAATTCAAAGACCTCTAACCTCAATTTTGGAAATCTCGACCCTGCCAATCCCGTCGACAAAACAGTGGCCACCTCTATTACCTTTAAGTGTGTAGGAAGTGCTCCCATGGCTACCTTCTTTATTACTGATGACGATGGACTTTACGAGACAGGTCCAGACCAGAATCGGATGAGGCATAGTACGATTACTTCAGAATACCTCCCCTACAGTTTGACTCTGGACCCCACTACTGGAACAGTCCCCAAAAACACAAACCAGACCTTGACCATTACTGGCAAGGTCAAGGGAGTGGATTATCAGGATGTGGCCGCGGGGAATTACTTAGATACAGTGGTCATCTCGATCTCCCCATAAAATATTGTTGAAAAAGATTGATTGTTTTGGTATGTTCAAAGCCAATGAAGATCTATCGCACAAAGAATCTTTCCTCTCTATTGACCCTCCTCTTTTTGATTATTTTTTCTCTTAAGCCAGATCCCACCCATTCGGGAGAATTTAGAGTGACACCCATTCGATTGGATTTTGAAAAAGGGACAAAGAGTGGGGTCATTACAGTCATCAATGAAGGGGAGGAGAGACTTTCCCTCCAGATGAAGGCCTATGAATGGAGTCAGGATGCAGAGGGTAAGGATCAGTATACTGAAACCAACGATATCATCTTTTTTCCCAGGCTCATGACCCTTGAGAAGAAAGAGGAGAAGATTCTCAGGGCAGGGATCAGAGTCCCGGCAAGCCTCAAAGAGAAGACCTATCGTTTATTTATAGAAGAGATTCCAGCACCCCAAAAAACTGAAGGGGTCAATATCGCCATTGCCATTAGGTTTGGAGTTCCCATCTTTGCCAAACCCCTGAAAGAAGAGGTTAAGGGAGAGATCACAAAGATTGAACTTACAAAAGGGGCTTTAAATATTCTTATCAAAAATAGTGGAAATGTCCATTTCATCATCAATTCAGTCGACATCAAAGGAAAAGGTCAAAAGGGAGAAGAGACCTTTTCAAAGGAACTCAGTGGCTGGTACCTTCTGAGCGGAGCCTCGAGGTCTTATGCGACATCTATTTCACAGGAGGTTTGCAGTAAGTTAACGAAACTTGACATCGAGGTCAAGACCAATCGATTCCATTTAAACGGCAAACTGGATGTCGATCAAACAATGTGCAATCCTTAATCTCCTATTGGTAATTTCTCTTTTTTCCCTACCCCCTCCTGCCCAAGGGGGGCAGATGGCCATTCTAAGGATTCTCCTCAATCAAGAAGATAAGGGTGAACTTATTGTCTATGTCACAGAAGATGGGGACTACCTGATCCGAACAGACGATCTTCGAAAGATGGGGTTTATTGAGTTAAGAGGGGCAAGAACAACCATTGAAGGAGAAGAGTATCTCTCCCTCAGGTCAATGGAGGGGGTGAGGACTGAATTTGATGAGAAAAAGTTGGTTCTCGGGATTTACGCTGAACCTCATCTCCTTGAAAAAAAGGTAGTGATGATGCGCTACCCGAGGCCTGTCAAAGTCTATTATCCAAAGGACACCTCGGGTTTTCTGAATTATAATCTCACCTACTTCGCAGGAGATTCTTTTAAATATGATAGAACCGTCCTGACAAACCAGTTAGGTTTCAGAATGGGAGATTTTCTCCTGCTCTCTGATTCCTCCTATTCCCAGAGAAAAGGAGAGGGTGGAAGATTTGTTCGATTGATGAGCAATATCACTTACGATCGAAGGGAGGATCTACTGAGGGCTGTGTTCGGAGATTTCTTTGCCTCCTCTGGAGACCTTGGAAGCACCCTCAATATGGGAGGCATCAGTCTTTCAAAAAACTACAGAATCGATCCCTATTTTGTGAAGTTTCCTGAAATCAGTTTTTCAGGTTTGATCTCTCTTCCCTCAGAGATTGAGATTTATAGGGATGGTTTTTTGATCCGAAGAGAAAGGGTTTCTCCTGGAGGGATCGAACTCAGAGATATTCCCACCTATATTGGCTCAGGTCTCATTGAGATTGTGCTGAAAGACCCTTTTGGAAGAGAGCAGAGGGTTAGACTCCCCTACTACTATTCTGACCGTCTTTTAAAAAAAGGCCTTCATGAATTTAGTTACAATCTTGGATTCGAGAGGGAAGATTTTGGGGTAGTCAGTAATCGATATAAAAACTTCTCATTTTTAGGGTTTCATCGTTATGGATTAAGTAACACCTTGACCGTAGGGATGAGAGGGGAGGCTATGAAAGATGTGGTCAATATGGGGGTATCTGCAACCTACCTCATTCCTAAACAATTCGGGGTGATCGATGCCTCTTTGGCCTGGAGTGGTTCAAAGGGAAGGGAGGATGGCCTTGGCGGGTCCATAGGTTACCTTTATCAGGATAGACGTCTCTCGTTTAATCTCCTCCTTAAGGCATTTACAAGGGATTATTCAAACATCTCCCTTGAGAAAACCACAGAAAGAATAAAATATGAGGTGAGTGCGGGAGGGGGTTATACCTCTGAATGGTTGGGCTCTTTTTCAATCAATGTTGCCATAACGAAAAAATATCAGGGCACCGATTCGAAGAGCCTTTTTACTGGTTATTCAAGAAAGATCACTGATCGCTCCAATATATTTGCCAATTTTAAGAGAGATTTTGAAGGGAATCTCAATGAGTTTATGATTGGAGTCAATTATTATTTTGATCATGGGATTATGGCCTCAGCAAGCCATCAGAGAACGGATGGAACTTCGAGTGAGAGAATTCAGGTGATTAAAAATCTCCCGATGGGTGAAGGGTTTGGGGGAAGGGCCTCTTACGAACGGGTTCATGGTAAAGATGAGGATTACAATAACTTTAATCTTCAATTGCAATACAATGCAAAGTATGGTCAATATGGAGGAGAGTTTATCAGCACAAACCATGTGGAATCCTATTCCCTTACTGCTTCAGGAGCACTTACCTTTGTGAAAGACTCCTTAAACATCACCCGACCCATTCAAGACAGTTTTGCACTGGTTAAGGTAGGGGATTTGAAAGGGGTCGGTGTTAATCTAAGCAACCAGGAAATTGGCAGAACAGGAAGGAATGGGAAGGTTCTCATTCCTAATTTGAATTCCTATTATGATAATCAAATCTCCATCAATGATAAAGACGTTCCAATGGAATATACACTATCGGAAGTGACGAAATATGTCTCTCCACCTCTTAGAAGTGGTTCTTATATAGAGTTTGGAGTTACAAAGATTCAGGGTTTTGTTGGGCTTTTAAAGGTGAAAGTAGAGGAGAAGATCCTACCGGTTGAGTATATTGAATTCAAATTACTGGTGGATGGGAAAGAAATCATTATTCCCACAGGAAAAGGAGGGGAGTTCTACTTTGAAAATATTAAACCTGGAAGATATAAAGGGGAATTTAAATATTTGGACAAACATTTTATTTTTGATATAATGATTCCAAAAAGTGATGAGGTGGTGGTTGAACTTGGGGAGGTGCTCTGTGAATAGAAAGATAAAAATACTATTACTCATACCCCTCTCGATCTTTCTTATCACGATTAAGGTAGAAGAAGCCAAATCCCAGCCACCACGATGTTCGGTTCAGGCCACTGCAGTTAATTTTGGTAATTACGATATATTTCTAAATATTCCTTTAGACTCAACAGGTTCGGTGACAGTCGAGTGTTCTTCCAATGTACCGAAGGCAACCCTTACATTAAGCATAAGCCCAAACTCTAACTCTTTTAATCCAAGAAAGATGAGGCGATCGGGTGGGACAGATTTATTAAATTACAATATCTATACCGATGTGGCAAGAACAACCATATTTGGAAATGGAACTTCAGGAACCGCAAAGATCATCCTCGATAGACCCCACGATGGTGGCAAGCCACAACCATGGAATCAAACGGTTACAGTCTATGGGAGAATCCCTCCTGGCCAGGATGTTTCGGTGGGAAGTTATTCTGATACACTGACAGTAACAGTGGATTGGTAGATCAAAGTAGAGTTGCCTTTACACGGAGAGGCCATGAGTAGAGACCTGGTTTAACGCCTTCACGGAGGAAGAGTTTATAAGAGAGGTCCTTTATCTCAAGGGTGCTCCCGGAATAGGGCTGATGAATAAGCCCTCCATTTGAAGAAAGAGCGGTTACTCTTCCCTTTTCCATTACTAAGATTTCTTTAAAAATTTCATTCCCCACTTCAAAATATAACATATAGCCACTTCGATGGTTGGTCCTAACCTGAAGGATTGTGCCGGAAGGGACTTCTATATATCCTTTCTCAATATCTTCGTTTCTAATATTAATCATTGACTCTTGATGGATGATGGATTGAAAGATTCTCGGTAAAACAACTGCAGTAATGGTTATTGAAGTCCTGTTTCCAGCAAAAACGGGTTGGTAGAGGCTTATAATAATAATGATTGTTAAAATCGAAATAATTTCAATTATTTTTCTCATGACATTTTGTATTGCAAGGATTATGCCAATGTATTAATTTTATAATTTATTGAATTTATTGATGAATTTTTTATAAAAAAAATGGAGATCCCTTTTTAATTGACAAATTGTTCATAAAAATATATAATACTTTAAAATTTAATGAAAATTTTAATTGACAATTTGTCCAAAAATCATAATTTTTGTAAGGATTGTAGATGAATCGTGGATTGATTGCTCAGAAAAAATATAAGAAAATTAAGAGGTTTTTGGGGTAGGGAACTTTTTTTCAAAGCGATAAAGGGTTCTTGGATTGACCTTTAAGATTTCTGCAGCAATTTTTTTGTTTCCATTTGTCTCTTTCAAGATCTGGGTGATGTATTCAGCCTTAATATCATCCAGAGTTTTTCTGGCTTTCACCCCTTTAGCGATCAAATCTGAGATGCCCTCTCCTATATTTCTCGGGAAGTCTTTAGGCATTAGATATTCTCCGTCCGCCATGATCACTGCCCTTTCGATTGAATTTTCTAATTCCCTGACATTCCCAGGCCAATTATATTCGAGCAGAAGGGCCATTGCCTCTTTGGATATTCCTTTAATCGGTTTTTTCGTCTCTTTGGCGTAGAGATCAAGAAAGTGGTAGGCAAGCAGTGGGATATCCTCCTTCCTATCCTTTAATTCCGGTAAAAAGATTGGAAAGACATGGAGGCGATAAAAAAGGTCTTCACGAAACTTTCCATTCTTCATATTGGCTTCAAGGTTTTCGTTGGTCGCTGCAATCATTCGGACGTCGATCTTGATTCTCTCCGTGCTTCCTATTTTCATAACCTCTTTCTCTTGAAGAACACGTAAGAGTTTAACCTGCACAGAAGGAGAGATCGTTGAGATCTCGTCAAGAAATAAGGTCCCCCCATTGGCCTCTTCGAATAGCCCCTTCTTTGCCTCAATCGCACCTGTAAAGGCCCCTCGGGTGTGTCCAAAGAGTTCACTTTCGATTAATGTTTCTGGAATGGCACTGCAATTAAAAGGAAGAAATGGTTTGTCTGCCCTTGGACTATTATAGTGGATGGCCTTTGCGACGAGTTCTTTACCCGTTCCACTCCCACCATAGATGATGACCGTGCTGTTGCTGGGAGCCACTTTTTCGATCAAAGAGAAGACCTCCTGCATCCTCTTACTCTTACCAATAATATTTTTGAATTCGAATCTCTTTCTGACCTCCATACGGAGGAGTTGATTTTCCCTGATGAGAAGGCTTTCTTTCTGGGCTTTAGAGATACGGAGGAGGAGGTCGTTAAAGTCAATGGGTTTGGTGATATAATCATTTGCCCCTATCTTCATGGCTTCTACAGCAGTTTCAACCGATCCATAAGCAGTCATCATGATGACCATTACCTCTGGACGGGTCCCTTTAACGACCTTCAGGAGTTCAAGACCATCCATCTCGGGCATCTTTAGGTCAGTCAAAACCAGATCATAAATCTCCCGTTCTACCTTTTCGACTGCCTCACGCCCATTTTGGGCCACCTCGACAGAAAACCCCCCTATTTGGGAGAGCCCCTTCTGGAGCATCTCCCGGATCGGAGCCTCGTCATCCACCACTAAAATTTTCATTTGTTCCATAAACTCTTTTTATCAAAAATTAAAATTTAAATCAAATGGATAATTTAAAAATAGTAATTCCCCATTGCAAGAGACCTCTGAAGAAGTCCTTTTTATATGGGATAGTAAGGTCAAAACCCTTCGGATGCGGACATGGATCATTTTAATTTGTTAGACATTTCTTTAAGAAACAATAAACCTTTTCAGGGAAATGAATGTTATTGCTTAACCGTTATCGGTATCCGCCCGAGTGTTTTTCCCCTACCCTCCCATACTGAAGAAAGGTTTATGATATATTTTTTCAGAGATCTCTGCAATTTCAATTGACACTTTAACCCTAATTTTATAAAATTTTTTAGTAGAAAATTCTCTATTTAGATGGTTATAGAGCCAGCCCAAAATATTTGAAATTTCACCCCGCCCTTGGCGAGGCTCGCCTTTGGCGGCATATCCTTCTCCTCTCCCCAGCGGGGGAGAGGGAGGGGGGTGAGGGGGCAACAAAATGTTAGGGATAAATTCTCAGACTTAGACATGTAAAAATCTAAAATTGAACCTTAGGAATGAAAAATGATTGTTTATAAAGTCTTCAGCAAAAATTATGAACTAAAAAAAGGGGACTTTATGGGTATGCTGATAGAGAGGAGGAAAAACCTGAGAGGGATGACACAGGTAGAGTCCGGGTTGAAATGGGCAAGATTAATTTTTGGAAATAAGGTGAAGGATAAACAATCGATTTTTGTTGTACCCAGTGAGTTGGATCTGAGATACGATGGCAATTGGCTGGTTCAAAAGGGAGTGTTCACCAAAGAAGAGTTTTTAGAAATGATGAAGGTGATCGATCAGGGTTTCAAGATAAGTTAAGCCAGATAAAAATCTTTTTTAATTTTCTGCTTTCTTGAATTTAAAGAGGGGAAGGGTACCTTCAGTACAATGATTTTCATTTTTTGATTCTTTTTAAAAAGTTGTTTGTCCCCTTTTTGTCCTTCATGATACTGAATCTATAACCTCCTTGGATGTTTAGAGGGGCGATGTTATGTCAAAGGAAATAAACCTTACAAAGCCAAATGAGAAAGGGTTGGTATCCATTGAAGAGACACTATGGAGAAGGAGATCAGTAAGAGATTATAAAAGAAAAGCCTTACACATCGATGAGGTTTCACAGATTCTGTGGGCAAGTTCGGGGAAAAATCTTAATCGAAGAACGGCACCCTCTGCAGGGGCAACTTATCCCCTGGAGGTTTATCTGGTAGCAGGAGAAGTTGAAGGGATGGAGCCAGGACTTTATCACTACCATGGGTTAAGACACAGTCTTGAAAAATTGGGGGAGGAAGATCTTCGGATAAGATTATGCCGGTCTGCACTGGAGCAAAGGATGATTGAAAGGGCACCTGTTAGTATCATCATTGCTGCAGATTATTCAAGGACAACTGCTCATTATGGTCAGAGGGGTGTTCGATATGTCCATATGGAAGTGGGCCATGTCGGACAGAATATTTCTCTTCAAGCAGTGGCATTAAATTTGGGAACGGTCATGATCGGAGCCTTCGATGATCAAGAGGTCAAGGAGGTTCTTGGAATTAAGGAGGAGCCCCTCTACATTATTCCTGTTGGGAAGGTTTAAACTTCATCCTTTATCCGAACAACGTCACCATTCATTTAACCCTTACCCGGTTGGGTCAGGTCATCACAAAGTTCCTTTTAGACCGATAGCCTCAGCAACCTCTTGCATTCCCTTAATTGTATCCTCGATGATTTCCTCAAGCGGGATCTGAAGCATGGCTGCTCCCTTTTCAATGACTGCCCGGTCCACCCCTGCAGCAAATCTTTTATCCTTCCATTTGTTTTTTACAGATTTGACTTGAACATCAAGGACGCTTTTTGAAGGACGAATAAGAGCAGTGGTGGCGACAAGCCCTGTAAGTTCATCGATGGTATAAAGATACTTTTCCAAATCGGTCTGGGGTGTGATATTAGTGAAGATACCCCATCCATGAGAAATAGCTGCCCTGATATATTCCTCAGGCCATCCTTCCTCTCTAAGAATTTCTTCAGTTTTTGTGCAGTGTTGGTCAGGAAACTTTTCATAATCAAGGTCGTGGATGAGGCCGATGATTCCCCACTTCTCCTCATCCTCTCCCCGTTTTCGAGCGATGAATCGCATCACCCCTTCAACCGCAAGGGCATGTTTGCGAAGGCTATCGGTTTCATTATATCGATGAAGAAGTTCTAAGGCTTCCATCCGTGTTGGAACCTTCTCTCCCATGCTCTAACCTCCCATCCTTATCAGGAACTTGGTCGCATCCTCCTTCTCAATTACCCCTCACCTTCTCAGCGGCGTGACAAAGAGTTGTTTCTTATTGGTCGCAACATCATCCTCCTACTCCCCCGCAGGTGGTGGGCTTTTAAAGTTTTCACTTGCCACTGGTTATCCCCCAATCGCCTATACCCCTCCCGCGGTTTGCAATTGTTTTACTTTGTCAGTTAGCGATAAGCAGCCCTTTAACAATTTCAAAATAACTTCTCCCTACGTGTCTGCCACCACCGGCATCAGCAAGCCAATAAGTAGGCATAAGAAAGCCGATAAGCAAAAAAGCACTGTTAATGATCCAGAATGCGTTTTTTTGTCTGAAACGGTTACATAGTGCGCAAACGATGAGATAGTTCAAAGTGATTGAGAGAACGTAATGTAATAGCGTGAATAGCACCCCAAGTATTCTAACACTCTCCAAGGTAAGGGATATATTAATCCCAATCTTTAAAACATGCACCGATGGTATGATACCAACCAAGAAGACCAAATATAAAGGCATCGGGATAAGCAGCATCAATATCCCAAAAGTTATCGCCTTTTTCCATACCAACTTTAAAAAAGGCCTTCGGTTTCGCATAAGGAATAGGAACCCAATCGGTATGAGGCCTGTGAAGAAATAGATGATTGCATCGATGTCTCTACATCCGACCTTTTCGGGCATGCTGAACATTGTTCTAACTTGAAAATCCGTATTCTCTTTGAAATACCTATGCTTATACTGGCTTGCCTTCCTAAATTCATAGAGTGCTCTTAAACATAGTCCCTTTTTCTTATAGCAAACACCTTTAAAATAATGAATTCCCTCGATCATCGGGTTCAACTGCTCAGCTTTGTTCATTGCTTCCATGCATTTGTCGAATTGGTCAAGCATGAAATATGACAAACCCAGTTCGTAATAGCATCCCCCCTGATGATCGTATCCATAGGTGATTGCCTTTGAGAAGGCCATACTTGCTTGTTTGTATTCTCCAAGGCGCCGGTAAGCAAGACCGAGGTTGTAATAGGACACGCCAATTCTGTATTTTAGCCCGATGGCTCTCTGAAATGAATCGATTGCCTTTTCGTCTTGTCCTTTAAAAAGTAGGCCAGGCCGATACTATAATGTGCATGGCCAAAATCAGGGCTAAGTGCTATCGCCTTCTTGTGGTACTCAATAGCCGCATCGTAATTACCCATTTCCTTATAAGCAATGCCTATATTGTTGGCCGTATTCGCATTTCGGGGGTCAAGCTCAAACTCCTGAAGCCACACCCTCATTGCTTTTTCGTATTCTTTTCTCTGAAAAAACACCAATCCCTCTTGATGCAACTGTGCTGCTGTCTTCCCGCCAATTGTTTTGGCCATATCATGGGATTTTACAGGTTCGGCGGAGTCAATTCGAACTGAAAACAGCATGACCCCTGTTAGACATAACACAAAGATTACATGTTTTCTGTTTCTCCGAATCAATGGATTCATTTGGAGGGTGTCCATTTAAAAGTTGCCTGGAAAAGACACTTGGGATCAAGTCTTTCTATATCATTTATCAATCGATTTGATTCTGAGTAGAATACAAGAAGATGGTCAATGGTTTCTATTCTCATCCAATTAATTTGAAATATACACCCTTTTTAAAATTTTTGGAAGTTAGAAATTCATGAAGAAGGTATTAAGGGGTGTTAGCAATTAATTTGGGTTACATGAGCGACTTGAGGAGATAGTTCTTTGGGATTGAATTGTGAAGTGTTGAGGATTCTCTTTAAACCTTTTTAGTAGCACGAAAACCCTTCTTCTTTTGATGCTCAGGATTTCTTGGATATAGCTTCGTTCAATCTCGTTCTTTGAATATCATTCAAAAAGTTCTATTACTTGTTTTGAAGTAAAAAGCTTGTGAACTTGGAAGATGGCCTAAACCTTTTTTAGAGTTTTAGGTCCATATATCCCATAAGAATAAGCTTTGCGGAAATGGCCTCATTTTGGAAAGTATGGATCCCGCTTCACGGAACCCACATTCCTACAAAGCCGACGCCAGCTTTTTTAAACCTGCCCATATAAACCCAAAAATCAGGAGTGCCTCCCAGGTTGAATTGACAAATCAAAAAAAACAAAATAAAATAATAACTTATAATTTTACTGGGTAAATGGAGATGTTTGAAAGCCTATCCTCAAAATTAGAAGGTATTTTTAAACGTCTTAGGGGACATGGGAAATTGACCGGACAGAATATTCAAGAGGCCCTTAAAGAGGTGAGGATGGCCCTTTTGGAAGCGGATGTCCACTTCAAAGTGGTTAAGGATTTCGTTCAGTCCGTCCAAACCCGGGCGATTGGTCAAGAGGTTATGGCAAGCCTCACCCCTGCTCAACAATTTATCAAGATTGTCAAAGAGGAAATGGCCACATTAATGGGTGGAGAGGAAAAGAAACTCAATCTCTCGGGAAGCCCTCCAGTTCCCATTATGTTAGTAGGTCTCCATGGATCTGGTAAGACTACCACTGCAGGGAAACTTGCCCGATATTTTCAAGGAAATAAGAAACGGTCTTACCTTGTTCCTGCAGATGTGTATCGGCCTGCAGCCATTGAGCAATTGCAGAGATTGGGGGAGGAGATCAAAGTTGATTTTTATCGGCCTGATCCCTCTCAAACACCTCTCGAGATTTGCCTTAAGGCAAAAGAGGTTGCCCTCAAGGGGGGCTATGATCTGATGCTTATTGATACAGCAGGAAGACTCCATATTGATGAAGCCCTGATGTTAGAGTTGAGAGAGATCAAAACGAGTGTGAACCCCAGAGAGGTTCTCCTGGTCGTCGATGCCATGACAGGTCAGGATGCGGTCAATATTTCCAAAACCTTTAATGACCGACTGGGTATTGATGGAGTCATTCTAACAAAAATGGATGGAGATGCGAGGGGAGGAGCGGCCCTCTCTATCAAATCTGTCACCCAAAAGCCTATTAAATTTATTGGCGTCGGAGAGAAACTGGATGCCCTGGAAGTTTTCCATCCTGAGCGAATGGCCTCAAGGATTCTTGGGATGGGGGATGTGTTGACCCTGATTGAGAAGGCAGAGGCAGCCTTTGATGAAAAAAAAGCAAAAGAATTAGCCAAGAAGATTAGAAAAGATATCTTTACATTGGAGGATTTCCGAGATCAAATCCAACAGGTTCGTAAAATGGGCTCTCTCGAATCTCTATTAGGAATGATCCCGGGTCTCTCCAAGAAGATCAAGGGCATGGGAAGTCTTGATGTAGAGGATAAGGAGTTAGTCAGGGTGGAGGCCATCATTAATTCGATGACGCCTAAAGAGAGAGAGAATCCGATGATCCTCAATGGCAGCCGAAGACTAAGAATTGCACGAGGAAGCGGGACAACGGTTCAGGAGGTCAATCAACTTCTAAAACAATATGTCCAGGCTCGGAAGATGTTGAAACAGTTCTCCAAGATGGGAGGGAAAGGATTTAAACGAGGGGGGATTCTTTGATGAAGGAGGTGATTGAGAAAACATGGCGGTATCGATGAGACTGATGAGATTTGGTGGAAAGAAGACCCCTTTCTATCGGATTGTTATTTCGGACCGAAGAAGTGCAAGGGATGGAAAGTTTATTGATCAGGTCGGGACTTATGATCCAAAGAAGGATCCGCTGGAGGTCCGATTGAATGAAGAGAAGGCGATGGAGTGGCTAAAGCGGGGAGTCCAACCCACTCCTACTGTCCGTCGACTTTTGAGCCTTAAAGGGATTTCAAAGAGAGTGATGGAGGGTAAAAAGGATTAAGTTGCCTTTTCCCAATCCCTTGCTTTTCACCGATTTCTGTAAAGGCCTATTCAGAAAGTGGAGGTGGGGTGATGAGCACAAAAGAGTTAATTGAATACATTGCAAAGGCATTAGTCGATCATCCAGAGCAGGTCAGGGTTTCTGAAATCGAAGGAGAGAAAACCTCAGTCATTGAACTCTCTGTAGCCAAAGAAGATTTGGGGAAAGTGATAGGAAAACAGGGGAGAACCGCTCGGGCCATCCGGGTTATTCTCGGAGCGGCTTCGGCAAATTTGGGGAAACATTCTGTTTTAGAGATTATTGAATAACCTGCCATGGAAGATAGGCTTTTCCCAATTGGCAGAGTCATAAAACCCCATGGGGTTAAGGGAAAAATCAAAATAGAATATTTTGGAGAGGATCCTGCTCGTTTCTCCCTCTATAAAGAGATCTTTATCGAAAATCCAGAAGGAAGACTTCGGTCCTATAAGGTCCTTGAGGTCATTCCAAAACCTCCGGGTCTCCTCCTTCAATTGAAGGGAATTGAGAGACGGGAGGAGGTAGAGTCCCTGAAAGGGAAAGAGATTCTCATTCGGAGAAGGACCCTTCCTGTCTTAAACGAGGGGGAGTATTATTGGGTAGATCTTTTAGGGATGAGAGTCGAAACCTTGGAGGGGAAGATGATCGGAGAATTGAAGGCGATCTTTCCAACAAAAGCCAATGATGTCTATGTGGTTAAGGGAAGGCGAAAAGAGATCTTTCTCCCAGCCACAGAGGAGGTGATTCAAAGTATAGACCTTGAAAGAAAGGTGATGAAAGTATTTCGGATGGAGGGACTGTGGGAGGAGGAGGATGAAGTTTGATATTCTGACCCTTTTCCCGAAGATGTTTGTTTCTCCTTTGAAGGAGAGTATTTTGGCGAGGGCTATTGAGAAAGGGCTCATCCAAATTCGGACCATCAATCTCAGGGATTTTGCTTGGGATAAACACCACGTGGTGGATGACACCCCTTATGGAGGGGGCCAGGGGATGGTGATGAAGGTAGAACCCATTGCCCGCGCCATTGAATGGATAAAATCTCAAGACCCACTGGCCTGGACCGTCTTTTTGACTCCCCAAGGAAAGCCTTTGAACCAAGAAATCCTTCAACAGCTCTCCTTACGATCTCATCTCATTCTGCTTTGCGGTCGTTATGAAGGAGTGGATGAGAGGGTGCGAGAGTTATACGTAGATGAAGAGATTTCGATTGGAGATTATGTTCTCACTGGAGGAGAACTTGCGGCCATGGTAGTGATCGATGCGGTTTCGAGACTTCTGCCTGGAGTTTTGGGATCGGATCGATCAGCGAAAGAGGACTCTTTCTTTAACTCCCTATTAGAATATCCTCAATACACCCGACCCTCTGAGTTCAGAGGGGTTTCGGTTCCTGAGATACTCCTATCAGGAAACCATGAGGCGATCTCGCGATGGAGAAGGAAGGAGGCCCTCCGAAGGACGGCCCTGAGACGTCCAGATCTTTTATCCAAAGCCAATCTCTCCGAAGAGGAGAAAAAATTCCTTGGAGAGATCTTTCAGGAAAATCAACTTAAAGAGGGACGTGATGGGGCCTAACCTTTATTTGGGATTGGTTCATCATCCGATCTATGACCGGAGAAGGGAGATTGTGGCAACCGCTGTCACTAACTTTGACATTCATGATATCGCCCGCTGTGCAAGGACCTTTGGTTTGGGGGGGTTCTACATGATCACTCCTTTGGAAAGTCAGGTCCAGTTGGTTAAGAGAGTGATTCAGCACTGGGTCGAGGGGTATGGTTCAATCTATAATCCTACTCGGAAGGAATCTCTTTCTCTGGTTCGGGTCTCCCGAAGCATTGAAGAGGCAGACAGGGAGATTTCCAATCTCTGGGGCAAAGAGGTGAGGAGGATTGCTACTGCTGCCTCTCCTCATCCAAAGAATATTAGTTTTGCAACTTTCAGAAAATTATTGGAGGATAGAGAGACGCCCTTTTTCATCCTTTTTGGGACGGGGTGGGGATTGGCCCAAGAGGTGAAAGATGGTTCGGACTATGTCCTCAATCCCATCAAGGGAGTGGGATATAATCACCTTTCAGTTCGTTCTGCTATTGCGATTATTTTGGATCGACTGGTGGGTGATAGAATGATCGATTCAGAATGAAACTTTGAGTTTAATATAGAAACTTCGAACTAATTTAGGGAGGAAAAGAAGATGGATCCTTTAGAAATAGTGGAGAGGGAACAGTTAAGAACGGATCTTACCCCTTTCAAAGTGGGCGACACTGTCAAAGTCCATGTGAAAATCGTTGAAGGAGAAAAGGAGAGAATTCAACCCTTTGAAGGAGTAGTGATTCGGAAGAAGAAGGGTGGAATTCGTTCTACCTTTACCGTAAGGAAGATCTCCTATGGAGTAGGGGTGGAAAGGATTTTCCCTTTGCATTCTCCCAGGATCGATCGGATCGATGTGATTAGCCGAGGCAATGTGAGGCGATCCAAACTCTTCTATTTGAGAAATCTAAAGGGAAAGGCAGCCCGCATCCGAGGGGAAAAGAAACAAGAAGTTTAAACCCATCCATGCAAGATGCAGGATCAGCGTTGAAAATTTAAAAATTAAGTTCCTAAATTTATAGCTTGTTTGTCGCAATGAGTGGTGATAATGCTCTTTCCTTCCCTTCTCGTCCAGCCTATGGATTACTTTGAAAGGATGTATTATCGTCAGGGCTACCAGAGAATTGCGGGAGTGGATGAAGTGGGAAGAGGCCCTTTGGCTGGTCCAGTCGTTGCTGCCGCTGTGATTCTTCCTCCAGAGGGGATTGGAGAGGAACTTTTCGATTCGAAAAAGATTTCTCCCAAGAAACGTCATGGCCTTTACGAAAAGATCCTTTCAAAGGCCATAGGAGTTGGCATTGGAACGGTCAGTCACGAAGAGATCGATTATCTTAATATCCTTCAAGCCACCCTCAAGGCAATGGCCTTAGCGGTTGGGAATCTTCCCCATCCCCCCGATTTTATTCTGATTGATGGGATTCAGGGACTGAACCTCCCTATTCCTCAGAAGCCCATTCGCAAGGGTGATCAACTCAGCCAATCCATTGCTGCTGCTTCAATTGTAGCCAAGGTGACTCGAGACCGGATGATGGAACAATGGCACCATCAATTTCCACAATATAATTTTGCAAAGCATAAAGGCTACGGGACGAAAGAACATCGAATGGCCATCGAAAGATTTGGCATCTGTGAACTTCATCGAAAGACCTTTCGAGGCGTTAAGGAATATATCTCATGTGAAGGGCTCAAGAAGCCAAGGATTCAAGGTGTCGAGTTAAATGAAAAAGATTAAAATCAAACCTTAAACCCTCGACCCCCTGAATCCATTTAACGGTAGTGATGCAAAAGAAAGAACTGGGAAGGAGGGGAGAGGAGGTTGCGATCCGGTTTTTAAAAAAGAAGGGCTATCATATTCTGGAGAGAAATTATTCCTGTAAGGTGGGAGAGATGGACATCATTGCAAGAGAAAAAGATACTCTGGTCTTTATTGAAGTGAAAACCCGTACCTCCACCGCCTTTGGACCCCCTCAATTCGCGGTGGATTTGTCTAAACAGATTCAACTGTCAAAAGTCGCCCTCCATTTTTTAAAGGAAAAAGGAATTGGAGAGATGAAGGCCAGATTCGATGTCGTGGCAATTCTTCTCGGGCAACAGAGAGAAGAGATTGAGTTGATTAAGAATGCCTTCGATTTACAATATCTGTAAAAAAGAGATAATCCACTATTCATGAGGAACACTCCCCCATTTCTTTAGCCTAAGAAGAATATCTCGCGAAAGTTATTCTCCTCGCGCCTTATTTCAATCTTGGACGGAAGAGTAATGCAAATAGAAGAATTCCCACCTATTCGAGATTCATGACGATTCAATTCGAATCCTTGCCCTTCAGCATTGAAACAAAGGTAATTGAATGTGATTTTTTGGTTTTACAACCATCCTTGTTCTTGCTGAACTACAAAGATCCCCTTTGAGGTCAGGATTCTTACATTGGCAGACCAGGGTTTCGATGCTAAACGTTTCAGCGATCCTCTTAATTTTTTGATATCCTTTTTCACGGACGATCTTTGGGAGAAGTTTGGTTTTTCTGGAAGAGCCGACGACCTGCCATTCTTGAGTCTTAAAAAAAGATTCGATAAGACTACGATGAAGAAGTGAAAGTTCGTTCATCAGTTGTTTTTGAATGGCGGGTCGAAGATGGAGGTAGCTTAGGATTACCCTCCTCACTCCCAATTCCTTCAGTTGTTGGAAAAGTGCTATCATTTCAGATTCTGTGTCAGTAACAAAAGGGATGATGGGATCGATCCTGATCTCTGGAGTAATCCCAATCTCCCTGAGGCAACGGACGTTTTCCAAGCGACTTTCTGGACGGGGAGTTCCTGCTTCATACTCCCTCCAGTATCTCTCTGAAAGAGAAACAATTCCCACCTGGACAAGAATCTTGTCTCGGAAGGGTTTGAAGAGATCAATAAACCTCTTTGGGATGATCCCCTTGGTTAAAAAAGAGATCCCAATCCCATTGTCCAAAAGGGTTTGAATGACTTCATAAGTCACCTGAAGAATATCAGGGTGAGTCTGAAAACAGTCTGAGGAGGTATTGAGGATGACCCATTCAGGCAGAGTTTTTTTCTTTGTAAGTTCCTTTTTAATAAGATGAGGCAAGTTTAGATAAAGGTGGACCTCTCCTGGCTTCGGGGCCTGTGTGTATCCCCTTGCATAACAGTAACGACATTGAAAAATACATCCATTGGTGATATTCAGGGATGGAATCCCTTTAAGACAGCCAAAATGGCCAGGATTAAGAACGCTTCCTTTTCTTAACTTAGGAATAACCTGGTGGTTTTTCAAATCTTCTACCTTCTCAGCATTAAAATTCTGGGTTAGGAATTCATGGTGTGGGAGATGAAACATTTAAAACCCTCATTTCGCACTAATGACCAAACCAACTTTTTATCCTTTCACGAAAAGATTCCAGATAGATATAGATGACAGGCGTGATATAGAGGGTGATGAGCTGAGAAAAGACCAGACCTCCAACCACTGCAAGCCCAAGTGGCCGGCGGGCTTCGGCCCCTGCTCCATACCCAAGGGCAATGGGCAGGGCACCCATGATGGCAGCCATGGTGGTCATCATAATAGGTCGAAAACGAATGAGACACCCATCATAGATGGCCACCGCAGGCTCTTTTCCTTGAGTTCTCTGTGCATCTAAGGCAAAGTCAATCATCATAATGGCATTCTTCTTAACGATGCCAATCAACATCACGATCCCTACCATGGAATAGATATTGAGGTCAATATTGAAAATGAGAAGGGTGACCAAGGCCCCAAAACCAGCAGACGGTAAGCCAGAGAGAATGGTCAGAGGATGGAGAAAACTCTCATAGAGAATTCCTAAGACAATATAGATGATCACAATGGCCATGATTAAAAGGAGGCCCATTCCTTTTATTGACTCCTGAAAGGCTTGAGCGGTTCCTTGAAAACCCATGCTGATGGTAGAAGGAAGGGTGGCCCTGGCTGTCTTTTCAACTGCTGAGACCACCTCTCCTAAAGAAACACCGGGTTTAATATTGAACGAAAGGGTCACCGAAGGAAGTTGACCTAAATGGTTGATGGAGAGAGGTCCAAGGCCAGGCCGTAGGGTTGCCACAGCATTTAAAGGAACCAGATGGCCATTGGAGGATCGAATGTAGAGCATCGATAAGGAAGAGGGATCCCTCTGATACTGGGGTTCCAGTTCAACGATCACTTGATACTGGTTGATGGAAGTATAGATCGTAGAGATCTGCCTCGACCCATAAGCACTGTAGAGCGCCTCTTCAATTTGATTGGCCGTGACGCCAAGGGCAGAAGCCTTATCCCGATCAATCTCAATAGTTACTTGTGGATTTTTGATTTGTAGGTCACTCGTTACATCCTGTATTCCTGGCAATTCTCTGATCTTTGCTTCAAGTTTAGGAGCATGTTCATAAAGTTCCTTAATCTCCGGACTTTGAAGAGTGAATTGATACTGAGCCTTGGTCAATTGACCTCCAATTCGAATGGGTGGAGGATTCTGAAGAAAGACCTGTATCCCAGGGATCTTAGAAAGTTTTGGACGCAACTGCTGGATGACCTCATCTGCATGAAGTTTTCGCTCATTACGTGGTTTTAATGTGATGAAGATTCGACCCAGATTGCCTGTCGGAGATGGTCCCCCTGCTCCAACGGTTGACGAAAAGGAATGGACATTCGGATCCTGCTGAACCACCTCCATCACTTTAAGCTGATGCCTTTTCATCGCTTCGAACGAAATCCCTTGTGCCCCTTCAGTAAATCCAAAGATCTGACCAATATCCTCACTGGGTAAAAAACCATAGGAGAAGGTCATAAAAAGAATGATCGTGATGACCAGAATCAAGCCAGAGATCACCATCGTAGCAACTCGATGGTTCAAGACAAATTTAAGACTAACCCGGTAGGCCTGAAGCATCCCTTCAAAAAATCGCTCTGAAGTAGCATAAAGACCACTCCTTTTTTCCTTAGGGGGTCTTAAGAATCGACTGCAGAGCATCGGGGTGAGGCTTAAGGAAACAAAACCAGAGACTAAGATCGCCACCCCAATCGTTACTGCAAACTCATGAAGCAATCGACCGATGATCCCTCCCATGAAGAGGACTGGAATGAAGACCGCGACCAGTGAAAGGGTCATTGACACAATGGTAAAACCAATCTCTTTTGATCCATTAAATGCTGCCTGAAGGGGTTTCTCCCCCATCTCCATATGTCGAACAATATTCTCTAACATCACAATAGCGTCATCGACCACGAATCCTACAGAAAGGGTTAAGGCCATCAGGGAAAGATTATCCAAACTATAATCAAGTAGGTACATGACCGAAAACGTCCCGATGATGGACATGGGAAGGGCAAGACTTGGAATGACAGTTGCGGAGAGATTTCGAAGGAAAAGAAAGATCACAAGGACAACCAGGCAGATGGTTAAAAAGAGGGTGAATTGAACATCGTGAACCGATTCACGAATCGATTTGGAACGATCGAAAAGAATATTTAGATCCACTGAGCCAGGCATCTGAGCCCTGAGGGTAGGAAGCAATTCCCTGATGGAATCGACAACCTGAACCGTATTGGTTCCAGGTTGCCGGTAGATGGCCAGACCGATGGATCGAGTATTATTATACCAGCTTGCGATCTTATCATTCTCAACACTATCCATCACCCTTCCCAACTCATCCAGCCTGACCGGTGAACCATTTCTGTAGGCAACGATCAGAGGACGATAGGCCTCAGCGTTGTTTAATTTTCCGCTCGCCTCAATGGTAAAGGCCTGGTGGGTGCCATATAATGTTCCAGTGGGAAGGTTTACATTTCCATGCTGAATAGCCTTCACCACCTCATCGATCCCGATGGAACGCGAGGCAAGGGCCTTTGGATTGAGTTGGGCTCGAACCGCATATTTCTGAGCTCCAAAGATAGCTACCTGCGCAACCCCACTGACCATAGAGATTCGTTGGGCTACAAAAGTATCGGCGTAGTCATGGACTGCGGAAAGGGGAAGGGTGGGGGAACTCAGTGCAAGGAAAAGAATGGGGAAGTCTGCAGGGTTGACCTTCTGATAGGAAGGGGGATTGGGCATATCTGGCGGAAGTTGCCGTGCCGCCTTTCCAATCATGGCCTGAACATCTTGGGCAGCCGCATCAATATCCCTATTAAGACTGAATTGTAATGTGATCCGAGTCATCCCTAAGGTATTAGTTGAATTCATCGAATCCAATCCGGCGATTGTGGAGAACTGCCGTTCCAAAGGAATGGCTACTGCAGAGGCCATTGTCTCAGGGCTTGCACCAGGGAGTTCGGCCATAACTAAAATGGTTGGGAAATCCACTGTGGGAAGGTCACTCACGGGGAGGAGCCGGTAGCCCAAAAGGCCAAAGACCAGAATGCCCATCATGACAAGAGTGGTCATCACCGGGCGTCGGATAAAAAGATCAGAAATGTTCATAATGTTTATTTCTCAGGAGAAGAGAGAGGTCCAGGGGATTTGATTTCAACCCTCGCACCAGGGGAAAGTCGAAGATGTCCATCAATCACTACCTTCTCATCCATGTTAAGACCTCTTTGAACGACCGCCTCTTGTTCTACCATCCTTCCAATCACCACGGGCCTCATTTCTACGGTTAAGTCAGGTTTGACCACAAAGACAAACTGACCCTGCTGACCTGTTTGAATGGCCGGAGAAGGCACAACCATGACATTGGGCTCAATGGTCAATGTCAAGACGACATTCACAAACTGCCCTGGCCAGAGTCTTTTTCCACGGTTGTCAAAGGTACCTTTCATCTTAATGGTTCCAGTCGCACTATCGACGGTATTATCAATAAAGGTAATGAGACCCTCCTCTGGAGGACCTTGACCATTGGGAAGGATCGCTTGAACCCTTAGTTTACCTATTACCAGATGTCTTTGGATCTCTCCCAAGTTCTGTTCTGGGACAGAGAAGGCCACATAGATGGGAGTGATCTGATTGATGACTACCAGACTGGCATCGTTTTCTTTGATAAGATTCCCTTCTTGAAGGAGTAGGCTACCGGTTCGGCCATCCAGGGGAGAATAGATGGAGCAATAACTTAGTAGAAGCCTTGCATTTTCGACTGCCGCCAGATCTGCTGCCACCGCCGCTTCGGCATTCGCCTTGGCTGCTCGGTCCGCATTCACCGTGGCAACCCAAGCCTCCCAATCCGTCCTAAATTTATCATATTGCTGTCGGGATACCACGCCTTTTTCAAACAGCATTTTATAACGCTCAGCCTCCACCCGAGCATTCTTCTCCTGGGCAATATCTCGTTCGAGGTTAGCCTCTGCCTGCTTCACTAACGCCCTATCTCTTTGGAGATTGGCTTCCGCCTGTTTAAGAGCTGCTTCATAGGGTCGAGGGTCGATAGTAAACAGAAGCGTTCCTTTTTTTACATCGTCACCCTCTTTAAAATAGACCCGCATGATCTGTCCGGGGACTCTCGATTTCACTGTAACGGATGAATAGGCCTGAACATTACCAATGGCACGAACCTGCACGGGAAGAGCCTTCTGAATAACCCGGGCTACTACTACAGGGATGGGAGGAGGAAGGGGTTTTTTCGATGGTTCACTGGAACAGGATGAGAGAGTAAGAAAGACATTCAAGAAAAAAAACGAAGAAAGGATCCAAGAAAAACCGCGCCTTTTCACTTCCCCTCCTTTTTGATGGTTCCAACCCTCCCAAACAAAAGAAATTCAAAGATTAATCAAAAAATTTAAAAACTTGATATAAAGGATAAATGATTTAACCCGATTATTCAATATCGCTCTCTCAAATGGGGTGCTATCTTGATTCCATACTTTTTTATAACTAAGCAAAATTTTAGAAAAATATGAATGATAAGATTGAGAAGAGTGTTTAAAGTAAGACACTAAATTAACTTATTGAAATTAATAAATTTTTTAATTAATTTTTGAAAATTTAAAATCCATTGTCTAAAAATAGACAATCCATTATATAAACCCTCCCATTTTTCCAAAAAATTTACCTATAAATTCAATTAATTGGTTATTTTTTATAAATTCTCTCTTCTGGTATAAAAATTGCTTTTTTAATTTACAGAGGTGATGAAAATGAAATGCCATCGATGCGGTGGTATTATGGTATATGAAAAATTTTTTGGGTTGACAGAGGATTTTTTTGGATGGCGGTGTGTCCTGTGTGGAGAGATCATAGATAAAGTCATCTTAGAAAACCGTCTCCGCCAAAAACATTAATACCTCTGTCAAGCGGTTAACGCCAACGCTCTTATAAAAAAGGCAATGGTGTTTGCTCATTCGTTTGAATTCATAAAAGGGATCTCTCTTTGATTGAAGAATTATGGCTTAATATCCCAGAATTTCCAAAATTTAAGGAGTTATCTCTCGAGGATAAACCCCTTTTTGACAGGATGTTTACTCAATATCCTCCTAAGATCTCTGAATTTACCTTCACCAACCTTTTCATTTGGCGAAATGCCTATCAGATTGAAATATCACGGCTAAAAAATTTCCTCTGTCTTTTTGCAAAAAAGGAAGATCATCCCTTTTTCTTTCCTCCCATTGGAGAAGGAGAGATGATTGAATGCTGCCGAGTATTGCTTCGGTGGATGAAAGAAAAAGGGATCCCCGCAAAAATAACTCGGGTACCTGAAGCGATTGTTTCTCATTTTGATTGGGGCGCAGAAGGATTTGCGGTGACCTACGATCGAGATCAATCCGATTATGTTTACCTCTTGGAGGATCTTGCCCAGCTTCAAGGAAGAAAGTATCACCGAAAGAGAAATCATATTAAAAGGTTTAAGGAGAAATACCCCTACCAATATGTGTCTCTGGTTCCTGAACTGATTTCGGAATGCCTTGGACTACAGACAGCTTGGTGCGATCTGAAGCATTGTGACGGAGATCCGAGTTTAGCCAATGAATTTTCTGCGATCAAGGAAGCCTTTATCCATTTTGAAGCGTTGGGGGTAAAGGGAGGGGCTATTCTGATCAATGGGAAAGTCGAAGCATTTACTTTAGGGGAACCCCTCAACCGAGAAACCATTGTCATCCATATCGAAAAGGCTAATCCTGATTTCGATGGACTTTACCCCACGCTCAATCAAGCTTTTCTGGAGCATCATTGGACAGGCTATACGTATGTCAACCGAGAACAGGATCTTGGAGAGGATGGCCTAAGAAAAGCCAAAGAGTCCTATTTCCCTCATCATATGGTCAATAAATATACCCTGACCTTAAAGGAATGAGCAAAAAGGAGAGAGAAACTGAAAAGAAAAATAGTGATAAAATGGAAAAAGTGTTATGATTTTTTAATAAACGTCCAATAGGGACAAGGATTATTAAACTTTAATCTTTGAGGTTAACTTCTGGAATTCTAAATGGGTTAAAAAAGATATGGCTCAATGGGAATATGAGATCACCATCCATGAATTGCCGGAGTCTCCGCAGGAGGGAGGAAAACCGATTATACAATGTGACCAAATGGGGCAATGTTTTGTCCATAACACCTCCCATCTTGGCGTTGAGTGGCTGGAAAGCCTCTTTAGTGAAAGAGGGAAGGAAGGCTGGGAGCTCGTTCAAACAGCTTATCACCATCGAGAACTCTTATGCATATGGAAGAAGCAACGGGAGCCCGGGCAGTAAAATTAAGGGATTTTATCCTCTTTCAAATCAAAGAGAGAGGACCGATCCCTTTTTCTCAATTTATGGAGTGGTGTCTCTACCACCCCCAGTATGGCTATTACCGATCTGGAGGATTAAGAATCGGAAAGGAGGGAGACTATTTTACCAGTCCTTGTGTCCATCCGCTTTTCGGAGGAATGGTGGCGAAACAACTCTCACAGATGGCCGAGATTCTAAGAGAAAAGACCTTCGAGGTGGTTGAAATGGGCGGAGGAAGGGGCTTCCTCTGTGAGGATATCTTAAAATGGGCAAAAGAGCACGACCCTGAATTTTACCAACGCTTGACTTACTTTTTAATCGAAACTGCTCCCAATTTTTTAAGAGAGCAGAGAGAAAGGCTTTCCGAATATCAACAGGAAGGCAAACTATTCTGGATTGATTCAGAATTATTCGAAAACCAGTCCTTTCAATTTAAAGGATGCTTCCTCTCCAACGAACTCATCGATTCATTCCCTGTCCATAGAGTGGTTTACGATGAGGGGAGATTAAAAGAAATCTACATTACCCATCAATCAGGTCAACTGATGGAACTTTGGGATGAACCTTCTAATCCAAGGCTTTCGAATTATTTCAGGGAAATGGGTATTACTCTCCAAGAAGGCCAGAAGGCGGAGGTTAACTTAAAGGCTTTGGACTGGATCGAAAACGTAAGCCATTCTCTCCTCAAAGGTTTTGTTCTTACGATCGATTATGGATATACTGCTCGTGAGCTTTACTCTCCCTCACGGACGGAAGGAACCCTGCTCTGTTATTCCAAGCATCAATATTCCGAAAATCCTTACGAGAAGCTTGGAGAACAAGATATCACGACCCATGTCAATTTTACTGGATTGATTCAAAAGGGCAAAGAGGTAGGGCTTGAACTGACTGGGCTTGTCCCCCAATATCAATTCCTCATTGGGTTGGGACTCCTCCAAGAGATGGAGTCTCGCCAAAAGAGGATGGAGGACTTAGAGGCCCTGAAGTTGAGGCTTTCGTTAAAACATCTCATCGAACCTGAAAGGGGAATGGGCGAAGTGTTTAAGGTGCTGATTCAACATAAGGGAATTGGATTTCCCCAATTAGATGGACTGAGGGATTTTTCTTCCATCCCTTGGCCACTAAGAGATGAATAAAATGAAGGTATTGGGAATCTTTGGAAGTCCAAGAAGAGGTGGAAATACAGATATCCTCTTAGAGGAAGCCTTAAAAGGAGCCCAATCCCAAGGGGTAGAGGTGGAGCGAATCTATCTGACCGATTTTTCTATTACTCCCTGCAGGGAATGTCATGGGTGTGATCAGACTGGCCGATGTGTCATTGAGGATGATATGCAGAAGATCTACCCTAAACTCCTTGAAGCAGATATCATTATTCTATCCTCCCCGATCTTCTTTTATGGCGTAACGGCTTGGGTAAAAGCCCTGATCGACCGGTCTCAAGCCTTGTGGGCAAGAAAATATCTCTTAAAGGATTCCTCTTTAGGAAAAGGGGGAAGGAAGAGAAAGGGTTTTTTCATTTCTGTTGGCGCCACCAAGGGTCAGAAGGTGTTTGAAGGGGCAATCTTGACCGTCAAATATTTTTTTGATGTCCTCAATGCCGAGTATTCGGGGGAATTAGTCTTTCGAGGAATCGAGGCAAAGGGAGAGATAAGGAATCACAAAGACGCAATCCAGCAGGCCTTTGAAACTGGAAGAAAATTAGTTATAGAAAGGCAGAATGCAGACTCTAACCTGTCAGATTAAAAAATAATCAATCTATCATCCGAATTCTTTAATCCACCCGCTTGAGAGGGGAGGTGATCTAAAATGACCCAATGGCAATGTTCAAATTGCGGGTATACCTTTATGGCAGAAGCCGTTCCTGATCAGTGCCCATCCTGTCAACAGGCATGCACCTTCAAAGATGTAACCTGTTATATCCCTGATTGCGGGGGACCAGGAAACATCGATCCAAGACTGATGGGGAAGAAAGATAAGCCTATCAACGATTAATAAGGGAAAAGAGAAGCAAGGAAAGGAGACTGGTATGGGGAAGGGACTAAAAGCGACATTAACCTGTGAGCACTGCCGGGCAGAGGCGGATTTGACTCTCGAAGGATTTGAAACCGTAGCCGATGTGATCAAAAGGGAGAAGAAGTTTACCTGTCCATCCTGTGGTCATAACTTACCTTGGACACATCAAGAAGAGATCAACGCAGTTAAAATGGCGATGAAAGCAGAGATGGATGCCTATCAGACCTATTCAAAGGCCGCCAGACGCACGAAGAATCCTAAAGGAAAAGATATGTTTCAACAACTCTCAGAATTTGAGATGAATCACTATCAAAAATTGAAAGCCCTCCTCAAATCCTTAGAGGACCAAGGAGAATGGATACTTTACGAAGGCACAACCTTTAAAAAGAAGAAGATTCCCCTGAAGGTAGGAAAGATCAAGGGAGAAGAACAACTGAACGATCTGGAGGCGCTTAAAATTGCTATTCGTGAAGAAAAAAAGGCCCAGAACTTCTATCGATCGATGATGGAGTTAACCAAAGACCCGCGAGGGAAAGATATGTACAAACGATTAGCCAGTGAGGAAGAACTCCACGAAAAGATACTCAATGACCAATATTACAGTCTCCATAACACAGGCCTCTGGAGCTGGGGAGACTGAGCAAGGGAGGTAAAAGAGTCAGAAGATGCAAATGAAGGGTCACAGGTCTCCGGACTCCTGAATCCGGTCTCTAAACTTTAAATTATTCTCTTGACCCCCAGAGAGATTCTCTCTTAAAATGAGTCCAATTTAAACCGACAAAGGAGGGCTTATGGACGAGAAGAAATTTCAGGAAGTCCTTCAGTTTGCCATTGATAAGGAGATCGAAGCATTCAATTTTTATACAGAAGCCTCAAAGAATGCAAAATATTCGGGAGGCAAAGACCTCTTCTTGTCCCTTGCCAAAGAGGAGGAGGGTCACCGAAGATTGTTAGAAAACCTCAGTATGGAAAAAGTTTCCCAGAAAAGGATTGAAAGCGTTCCTGACCTCCATATCAGTGACTATATGGTGGAGGTGGAGATGAAGCCTGATCTTTCCTACGCTGAGATGCTTCGGATCGCTATGAAGAGGGAAGAAAAATCTCTTAAACTCTATAACGACATGAAGGAATCCAATACAGATGAGGATTTGAAAAGGCTTTTTGCTCTCCTATCAAACGAAGAGGCCAAGCACAAACTACGACTTGAAAAAATCTATGACGAAGAGATCTTAAAATAACCACCCATCACCAGGTATCCATAATCAAATCAATTCCAATTCTTAATGACCAAATTTTGTGAGAATTGGAATTTGGTTATAGAAGATTATTTGGGATTTGAAATTTACTCAAGAGGGAGGGTAACATGGGAAAATGGCAATGCAAAGTATGCGGCTACATCTACGATCCAGAAAAGGGAGATCCCGATGGCAATATTCCTCCTAAGACCCCCTATGAAAAACTCCCAGAAAGTTGGGTCTGCCCAGTCTGTGGTGCTCCCAAAGACATGTTTGAAGAGATTTAATTTTACTCTCTCTCCTTCATTCCGCTAATTTTAGACCCATGCCTTAATGGGGGCTGATTGGTTTCATGCATCAGAAAGAAACCTCCTCGTTAAAACCATTTTTTATCTTTTCCATTCTCTCTGCTCTCTACACCCTTTCAATGTTTCATCGTGTTTCCAATGCAGTCATTGCCCCTGATCTCGCCCAAGATCTGGGGCTCGATGCAGAATCCCTTGGCATCATTGGAGGGGCTTTCTTTTACTCCTTTGCGCTACTCCAAATCCCAATGGGACCGATGCTTGATCGAATTGGCCCTCGATTCGTCATAACCGTTTCTACTCTAATTGGAGCAGTAGGTGCTTTTCTATTCGCTCTTGGAGAAACCTACCCTGTAGCTCTTTTGGGCAGAATTCTAATTGGTGCAGGGATGGCTCCTGTCCTGATGGGGTCTTTGAAGGTTTTTACCTTACAGTTCCCTCCGAGGCAATTTGCAACCCTTATGGGCACAATCATCTCTATTGGAACTTTGGGTAACATTTTAGCCACTTCTCCCCTTGCCTATCTTGCTTCTAAGACTGGATGGAGAATAACTTTTATGATCGCAGGTGTTATTACAACCCTCCTCTCCTTCCTAACCTTATGGATTTTATCCGTAGAAAAGAAGGAGGCCGAAATCTCCCGTTCTTCTATTTCTGCTCGGGGAGAAATAGGGATTTTAAAAACTTTTCGATTGATTCTTGGCTCTCTCGTATTCTGGCAGATTGGAACGGTTGCCTTTTTTAGATTTGGCGTTTCTATGGCACTTCAGGGTCTCTGGTTGGGGCCTTATCTTATGGAGATCAAGGGGTACTCCCCGATTCAATCCGGTCATCTGCTCATTTTATTGGCCATCGGGATGATTATTGGAGGACCTGTAGCCGGTAGACTATCCGATAAAATCTTTCGCTCAAGGAAAGGGGTTGCTTTATGGGGATTAATTCTATATTGTCTTAGTCTTTTTCCACTCATCGGGATATTTGAGATTCAGAAAACTTTTTGGTTTGGCCTTATCCTTTTTCTAATTGGTTTTTTCAGTAGTTTTGGAATGATCATATACTCCCATGCCAAAGAACTCTTTCCTATAAACATCTCGGGCACAGTCATGACGTTAGTCAACTTCTTCACCATGGCAGGGGCAGCAATCTTCATGCCTGCCTTAGGAAAGATCATTGAGTCCTTTCCCAGAGTGGGTTCATCCTACCCTGAAGAGGCTTATCATTTTTCTTTTCTGATTTGTTTCCTCAGCCTCGGAGGAAGCATAATCTTTTATGCCTTTTCTAAAGAAAGTCCTGAGTTTGTGGTTCGGAGATCAGGATCTCCAAAATGATTAGCCTGAACCACGGATTCCATTCTTTCGCAGGAAACAATAAAGAGCATGCCTTGATTTCGAAGGTTTAGAATGCTAATTTTAATTAAGAGGTCATTATGATTTTGAGAATCTTCTTAGGGTTGATTATCGGCGGGGTGGCAGGCTTCCTTTTAAGTTACCTGACGCGTAGCGTCGGAAGCACCTGAGCCATCACCTGCAACCCCTATATCAGCATCCCTCTGGGCGCACTGGTGGGGTTGATCTGGGCCTTAGGCTAAGGCTAATTCCTCTCTTCAGAAATTTCTTTTTTTACTTTGTTCTAAATTTCGTATTGACAGCCATAGGATTTTAAAAGATAATCCGAAAAAAAAATTTCTGCCTTATAAGATTAAAAATGATAGCGAAAAAAGAATACTGGCAAATCAATACCGCTCGAATCGCCGATGAAATCCGATCTGCTGCTTCTGAAGCCCGCACCGAAGAAGACCTCAAGATGCGAGTGGAACCCATTCTGAGAAAGGCCTTTAAAGATATTGGCATTGATGTCGATATTGTGGCTTACGAGAAGGCAACTGCTCTCAGGGCGAAGATGGATGCCGTTTATGGGTATCTGATCATTGAATATAAAGCGCCTGGGAAATTGTCAACGGCTCCTGGCCAACGAGAAACTCAGAAACAACTTCAGCGATATCTCGAAGAAGAAGCCATCAAACACCGACCTCAAGAGCGAGCCTTTCTTGAGAAAGCGATCGGTGTATCCATCGATGGCCAAAAGATTATGTTTGTTCGTTACACTCGTTCAGCAAAAGCGATAGGCACCCCAGTTCATATCCTTCCAGATCAACAAGAGTTATTTTTTGAAAAGACGGCTAAACCGGGCTTCCATTTTTTAGGACCCTATCTGATCGCAAAAGACAGCCTCACCAACCTCCTTATTTTTGTCCGCGCTTCTGCGAGAAGACCTCTTACTGCCAAAGACCTTAGCGAAGTGTTTGGTCCTGAAAACGAAGTGACCCAACAGGCTGTTTCAGAAATCTATTCGGCCGTAATGAGGGGACAGAGGCTCAGCGCTCCATCGAGAGTAAAGGCCTTCTTTAACGAATGGGATCGAATCTTTGGAGTGGTTTATGGTCAGGAGCTTGAAAAAGCTGAGAAGACAGCTGAAGAAACAGCCAGCATTTACCAGATGCCTGGTGGAGTAAGGCTGAAACAGCTCCTCTTTGCAATCCATACCTACTATGCCTTTCTCATGAAGATCATTGCGGTTGAACTTCTCTCAATGCAACGCGAAAGTAACATCACCTCTTTTGTAAAAGATCTCGGTGCCCTGGATGATGATGCCTTAAAAGAAAGATTGGTGCGTCTTGAATCTGGAGCAGATTTCATTGACCAGGGCATTGAAAACTTTCTTGAGGCTGATTTCTTTCGCTGGTATCTTGATGGATGGAATAAATCTCTTGCCAATGTCTTTCGCACGATTGTCCGTGCCCTTTCCTCTTTCGAGCCTGCCACGCCTGTTTTGGAGCCCGATTGGACTCGTGACCTTCTAAAGAAGCTTTACGAGATGATTGTTCCCAGAAAGCTCAGGCATGACCTTGGGGAATTCTATACACCGGACTGGCTGGCAGAATATCTGATTGAAAAAAGCGGTTACGAAGGAGATCCAAATAGAAGGCTGTTGGACCCTGCTTGTGGGTCCGGCACATTCCTGGTAGAGGCCATTCATCGGGTCATCCAGCATATCAGAGATAAAAAGAGGGTAAACTTAAGAGAGGTGGGGCAGCTTATCCTTAACAACATCGTCGGATTTGATCTTAATCCACTTGCTGTCCTTGCGGCGAGAACGAACTATCTAATTGCCTTTGCTCCTTTTATCCCTTTTGTGAGGCCCATTTCGATTCCTGTCTATCTTTGTGATTCAATTGTAAGGCCTGCTCGGACCAACAAAGAAGGAGAATTCGATTTTGGGGATGTGCCATTTCCGACAACGAAAGGCGATTTTATTTTCCCATCTATCATGCATGAGAAAGAAAGAATCGACACATTTACCTCTTTGATTGAAGTGGGTTTAAAAGGAGATCAAACCCAAGAAGATTTCTCCAATCTCCTAACAAAAAGGTTCACCCTTTCTGAAAGAGATCTCAGGCTCCTTTTAAGAATCTATAACCGAATCAAACAGTTAAAAGACGAAGGAGAAAATGGCCTCTGGGCCCGTTACATAAAGAATGCCTTTGCACCTGTTTATCTGGGACAATTTGACTATGTGGTTGGTAATCCACCCTGGATACGGTGGGGATATTTATCCGATGACTACCGAAAAAGAACCCTCGATCTCTGGCAACGGTATGGACTCTTTTCTCTAAAAGGCCATGAGGCGAGATTAGGAGCAGGGGAAAAAGATTTCTCCATGTTGTTCACCTATGCTTCTTGCGATTACTACTTGAAGGAGGGCGGAAGACTCGCCTTTCTCATCACCCATGAGGTCTTTAAATCCAAAGGAGCTGGCGAAGGATTCAGGCAATTTGAGATTAAAGAGAAAAAGGTTCCTTTAAAAATTCTACTGATGGAGGACCTCGTGGATCTGAAGCCATTTCAGGCGGCAAACAAAACCTCTCTATTCGTGATGGAAAAAGGGCGACCAACCACTTATCCTGTCCCCGTAACCATCTGGAAAAGGCGGCCTGGAGTAGGAGCCATCTCAACCGACTGGGGCTTGTCCGAAGTTATGTCTCAAACAGAGCGCGAAAGTGTTAAGGCCGTTCCCATTGATTCTTTAAGGATTAACTCTTCATGGCAAACAGCATCGACCTCTTCTCTTAGAGATTTTGAAAAGATGAAAGGGGAGAATCCATATAAATCGTATAGGGGAGCAAGCACCGAACCTTACGGTGTTTTCTGGCTTCGGATAAAGGAGGTTCGGCCTGATGGCCATCTCGTCATAGAAAATATGGCCGAACGGGGGAAGAGAGAGATTCCTTCCACCACGGCTGCTATAGAAAAAGACCTTGTTTACCCCGCAGTGAGCGGAGGCGATATCATCCCTTTTGGGATAAAGGGCCATTTTTATGTCTTGATTTCTCAAAACCCTGTGGAAAGAAAAGGTTACGAAGAAGCTTGGATGATCAGCAATCTTCCGCTAACTTTTGCTTATTTAAACCAGTTTAAACCTTTTCTTTTGAAAAGAGCAGCTTATCAGAAATATTTTCATAAAGAAATAAAGGTCGGGAATAAAATTATTAAACGTGTACCAATAGCCCCTTTCTATTCCATGTACAATATTAGCCAAGATACCTTTTCAAAGTATCGGGTGGTTTGGAAACGGATGACTTCTAAGATGATTGCAGTCGTTCTCTCAAGGCTAAGAACTCCTTTTGGGTTGAAGACAGCCATTTCAACGGATACAACCTCCTTTTTTGGGGTAGGGGATGAGAGGGAAGCCCACTATCTTTGTGGCATATTAAATTCCGATATAGTGGATCAATATATCCGGAGTTATTCCTCTCCTGGGAGAGGTTTTGGTGCTCCTTCTGTAATGAATCATCTTGCTATTCCAAAATTTAAGAGCGATAATAAGATTCATAAAAAGATTGCAGATCTTTCCCAGAAAGCGCATCACCTTGTGGCAAGGGGGAAAGGGATCGAAGAATTGCAAAGAGAATTAAACGGGACAGTCGAGAGATTATGGAGTATCACCTCTTAACTCGTTCAAACCAAAATTATCCGAAACGGTTGATAGAACGTCTCGGGGACGATTCCCCAGAGAAACTCTATTATTGGGGACCGTTGGATTTTCTGAATCGATTCACGATGGGAGTGATTTCTGCTGACTCCATCACAGGGGCTGCCCTGTGGGCAACGAATCAGTTGTTATTCACCATCCGCGAGTATGATTTAAACTTAATCGGTGGATGGCACTCCGTGATGGAGACGGAGATTTTCCGTCTGGGGCTCTTTAGAAAAAACATGACCGTAACCCTCTTCACGGCAAAGGGCTTAGGAAACGAGACGTTTGAATCGTTTCTCGAGACAAGATTCTATCCGCCCATGCATGAGTTTCCGGAAAGAGAGGAATATTTCCGACGGGCAAAGGATGGGAATTTGTTGATGCTTTCTGTATCTTCACCGGAAGAGAACAAGATGACCAGAAAAAATATCATCCTAAGAAACTGGATAGCCTGTAACCTTGCCGATGTCGTCTTTATTCCTTTTGCAGAGAAAGGAACCAAAACCCTCGCAATGGCCAAGCGGGTTTTAGCTGCTAAGATCCCCATCTTCACAACAGACCATACCGATAATAAAGCGCTCCATCAATTAGGGATTCCAGGTTTCTCACGGAAGTCGGTTGGGAATTATATGGAAGAATTGGGGGCACCTATAGCACTCCCCTTTAGAAAAGACCAGAATCAAACTGTAATACATAAACCTGATCTTAAACCAGAAGAAAAATCTACCAGTTTTCTTCAGGGCAAACTAAATTTCAGATTCAAGACAAAATGATTTTGGTTCTTTTCATTTAAGAAGGTAAAAATCTCGACAAGAGCCAACTGACGATACTGATTAGAATCGAACCCAATACTGCGCCCCAAAAACCACTGACCTGAAACCCGCTCACAACGATTGAAACCAACCAAAGCATCAATCCATTAATGACCAGAAGAAAAAGCCCTAATGTTAATATCGTGAGGGGAAGCGTGAAAAAGACCAGAATGGGCCGAAGGATGGCGTTGACTATTCCAAGCAGTAAGGCTGCCAATAGAGCCGACCAAAATCCATCGACCCAGATTAGCCCTGGGAAAAGGTAGGCGATGATCAGAATGGCTATCACATTGATGATGAGACGAAGGATTAAAAACATCGTTCCTCTTTCTAACCCTTTTTTCTTCATTAAAAGTATAACAATTTATATGAAAGATTCCAAATAAATTCTGCTATTGACAGAGGCCTATCAATTTGTTAACTTTTATTTTAAATTTAGTTGACAATTATTTCGATTTGGATTCTTCACCCCTGGGGGAAGGATCGAAAGCGTTTGGATTAATAAACCTTAGAAAAGAGGCTCACGATGTCCCTTGAAAAATTACGGATGGTCGTTCTATCCTCCCTCATGGCTGCTCTTACTGCTGTGGGGGCTTATATTCATGTCCCCATTGGACCTGTACCCATTGTGCTTTCTACCCTCTTTGTCATTTTAAGTGGACTTCTTCTTGGAAGTTTCTGGGGACTTGCCAGCACGGGGCTTTACCTTTTAGTGGGTGCAATTGGTCTTCCAGTGTTTGCAGGAGGGAAAGGAGGATTGGCTCATTTTTTAGGTCCCACAGGAGGTTATCTTTTCGGTTTTGCCCTTGCTTCATGGCTCACGGGCCTTATTTCAGAACGCTCACCTGGTTCGCTGATTCTGGATATCTCTGCCGTCATCATTGGGTCGCTTGTGATCTATGGGGCTGGAGTTCCCTGGCTTAAGGTGGTGACCCAAATGTCGTGGTCAAAGACATTTATGGTTGGAGTAATTCCTTTTCTTATTGGGGATGCAGTGAAAGCAGTTGTCGCTATTATTGTGGCGAGGTCTGTCCGGCCCATTTTGAAAAGGCAAATGATGTGACCGTCTCAGGCTTACGTGTCCGTAAACTCGTCAAGAAAAATACAAATCTTTTCACAAAACATGGAAGCGAACCAAGGACACGTTTTCATCTAAGGATATGATCGAAATCTTAAACCTTGATTACCACTACCCTGACGGAACCCATGCTTTAAAAGGCATAACCCTGACCATACAAAAAGGTGAATTTCTTCTTATCTGTGGTCCCAATGGAAGTGGTAAAACAACACTCCTCCGTCTCATTGGGGGTCTGTTTAAACCTACTTCAGGATTTATCCGCATCCATGGCTTTACTCCACACAATGACTCAAAGCAAGTCCGTAGTCTAATAGGAATGGTTTTTCAGGATCCTGATAGTCAGATTGTTGGAGAAACAGTGAGAGAAGATGTTGCCTTTGGCCCCGAAAATCTTGGACTCTCTCAAAGTGAAATTGATAAACGAGTGGATTGGGCGCTTCAGGTTATGGGGCTCCAAGGTCTTTCAGAAAAGCCTTGTTACCTCCTTTCAGGAGGAGAGAAAAGGCGACTTGCCATTGCCGGAGTACTCGCGATGAGACCTCAGGTGATTCTTTTTGATGAACCCTTTTCTTTTTTAGACTATTTAGGGGTTCAAGAAGTTTTAAAGCACATGATCAACCTACACCGTGAAGGACATACCCTTATCGTAACCACCCACGATGTAGAAAAGGTGATTGCACATATAGACCGTATGGCTATCACCTACAATGGAGAACTCAAGGCGGTAGGTCCCCCTAAAGAACTCCTGTCGAAGCTTCATCAATTTGGAATCCGGCCTCCTTGCTACATCCTTTTGGGAAAGGAAAAGATTTCATGGCTCGAATAGTTTTTCACTACTTCCCCGGAGACTCTTCCCTTCATCGTTGGGATGCACGATGTAAGGCCTTGGGGCTCTTGATCATCACTCTATCACTCCTCCAATTCAAAATTTCATTATTCCTATTTAACTCAGTTATGTTGGTAGGACTTTTCATTCTTTCTCGATTTCCCTTGAAGCAATTCCTTCATGAATTTAGGGTTTGGGCTATCCTTCTTTTTATTCTTTTCTTTTTTCAAATTATATTTTCTCATGGCACCCGTTTGTCCTTTTTCCCAGAGCTTCCTATTAGTCAAGAGGGTCTCACTCTCGGCGGAATCACTGTTTGGCGAATTGGACTCATTCTCTGTTATGCAACACTTTTTACGGCTGTCACACGCCCCAGAGAACTCCAGGAGGCTATCTCCTGGTTTATTAAACCTCTCCCTTTTCTTTCTGAAAGAACCATTGGGCTCATGGTTTCACTGACTATACGCTTTTTCTCAATTATCTTGGATGAGGCAGAAGAGGTCCGTCTGGCCCATCAGGCCCGTTTTGGTGACCGGGGAAAAAATCCTTTTCGCAGAGCAAAGTTTCTTTTACTTCCACTTCTTCGTCGTTCGTTTTCCAGGGCAGAGGAGGTGACCTTTGCCCTTGCTGCAAGAGGCTATCGAGATGATCTGCCTATCCGTCTGCCAAACTTACCCATTGATCAACTGATACCCATCTTTATTCTCCTGGGAATTTCAATCGTGATGCAATGGGTTCATTTTTAACGAATTAAAAGTCAGTCCTGCCTAGCCCATCTTCATCAGGATAAATCCCAGCAGTCAATAAGTTTCTTAAATAACCTGGATCTCAGTCTTCCCATTTCTATAAATTATAAATTTTTCTAAATTACAGAACCATTAAGTTGATTTATTATTGGCACCTGCCTCAGGTTAGATTAAGAGTAGCGAAGAGATTACCGAGAGATAAGTTAGTGCAGATGATGGATGATGCAAGCGATGGGGTTAGAAGGGAAGTGGCACCGCCTCCAATAACCACATTACGACGTGGACTTCAACCATCCCCCTTTTAAACATCTATTTTAGAAGTTGTTTTAAAAACATCTTCTTTTTATCACTTACGCTGGAGAGAGTTTTGGAGAGAGGAAGGAGAAGAACCCTTCTTCTGAATTCTCTCTCTCAATCTTCTCAAAGGCACAGTCCACAGCAGAACGAATCTCCTCAAAATCAATCGGCTTCATCGCCTGATAAAAAATCCCTGCCCCTCGGAGGCGTCTTACCAAACTTAAACTCCCCTCCGAAGAAATCATTATTACCTGAATCCTTGGATTGATTTTCTTTAACAACGAGACGACATCCCAGGCCTTCACTCCTTCGACCTCATCCTCCATAAGCACCACCTGAATCTTTCCCCTCCGAACCCTTTGAATGATCTCACTCACCGCCCTGGCCGTCTCCACCCGATATCCAATCTCTTGAAAGAAATTAGAGAGGGGTCTCACATAAAAATCATCCCGATAGGCTATGAGTATAGTTTTCGATTTCATGCTGATGCCTCTCTCTCCCCATCCTACTCTGCATGGATAGGAACCTCATGTTTACGACGAGAAGAGGATACTGTCCCAATAAGAGATGAAAGAAGAATGATCGCAGGAATCAACTGAGCTAAAGTGATCACAATCCCAGAACTAAAGAGAAACCAGACACCTAAAAGGCCTACCCCTCTGAGTCCTCCCGCATAGGCAATCGCAACCGATCCAATCGAAATTGAAAGAATCCAGGTTAGACCTATTATCATCAGAATCTTCCTCATCCTCCAGGACATGACCTTCTCCTCTCCTTAGGGCCTTTTCACTTTTTGACCGGCACTGGCTCAGCACCAGGGACCACCACTTCCTCTTCTACCCTCTTGCCTTTCTTGAAGACAGCCGTGGTTGCAGTTCCAATGAAGCTGAAGAAGAGAATGGCTGCCGGGATCAATTGAAGAAGAACAATGATCGCTCCAATAATAATGAAGATCCAAAGAGCGGTCCCTGCCTCCTTCAGGCTGATTGAACGAGCAAATGCTGGAGAAGCAACTAAGCTCATTAAACCTACCATTAATCCTGCTTTTATTGTTTTTTCCATTTTCGATTCCTCCTTTCTTTGAGTTTCACACTTATAATTGCATTTGTTATGCCAAGAATTGAAAAATTTTTAACCTGTTGAATTTTTTGATTTTTTTAAAATAAAGAGGGTTATAAGAGAGATTTACAAGGGAGAAAATGTATAAATTAAATATACAGTTTTATAAATTAAATCCATTTTTTTAATATAACTATTTGTAATTTTAGATTTTTTAATTTTTATAAAAAATTTATACATAAATTTTAAGAAATATATCAAAATTATGCAGTTAAATTTAAACAAACTATGTTAATATATATCTATTATTTAATATTATTAAGAGGGATTAAAAAATGGGTCTGTTTAAAATTACAATAGGTGAACTTTTAGATAATATTTCTTCCAAGTTTCCCACACATCTTGCCTTGGTTGATATTTCTAAGGGAGTGAAATTCACCTACCAGGAGTTTCAAAATCTGGTTAATTCCTTGGCTAAAGGATTTCTGAAGATGGGTTTAGAAAAAGGAGACCACGTTGCCCTTTGGAGCCCTAATCGATGGGAATGGGTCGTCACCCAATTCGCTCTAACAAAGATTGGAGCGGTCTTGGTTAGTGTAGATATTCATACTCAACTGAAGCAGCTTGAATATCTCCTCAAACAATCAGATTCAAAGTGTATGGTTTTGACAGAAGGACTAAAAGGATCAGAATATATTGAAATGATCCACCAACTCTGTCCTGAAGTGAGCCAATCGGATTCAGGGAAATTTAACTGCTCTCTCCTTCCAGAACTTAAACATCTTGTTTTGATCTCCAACAAGAAGATGAAAGGGATATGGAATTGGACAGAAGTCCTTGAGAGTGGCAAGGGTATCGCTAACCACCTCTTCATTGAGCGACAGCGCTCTAATCACTATGAAGATGTCGTCACCCTCCTCTATACTTCAGGGACTACAGGGGTTCCAAAAGGCGTGATGTCAACCCATTTGGGGGTGATAAACACGACCCTGGCAAGTGCTGAAAATCAGGGATTAACCGAAAAAGATAAACTCTGTCTCTCTGTTCCCCTCTCCCATATGTTTGGTTGTATCTGTATCACATTAGCCTCTGTGATCAAAGGGGCAACACTGGTGATCCCATCTGAGACCTTTGATCCGAAAAAAATCCTTGAGGCTATTGAGAAAGAACGATGTACAGCCATTTATGGCTCTCCGAGTGCTTTCATCGCCTTGATGGAAGATCCTCAATATCCTACGACTGATCTTAAATCTCTTCGGAAAGGAATTATGGGAGGAGCACAGTGTCCGATGGAGGTAATGAAGAAGGTTGTAGAGGAGATGGGTGTAAGAGAGATTGTCATTGGGTATGGATTGACCGAATCTTCTTCTTGGATTACGGAAACAAGGCCAGACGACCCATTGGAGTTACGCGTCTCAACCGTGGGAAGGCCTCTTCCGAATGTTGAGGTGAAGATGATTGATCCTAAGACTGGAGAGGAGGTGCCGTCGGGCACTATTGGAGAGCTCTGTGCTCGGGGCTTGAATATGAAAGGTTATTACAAAATGACCGCAGCCACTGAAAAGGCTCTTGACAGAGAGGGGTGGCTCCATTCGGGAGACCTGGCCACGATGGATGAAAAGGGATATGTAAGAATGGCCGGGAGATTGAAAGAGGTCATTCAAAAAGGAAGAGAGACAATCTTCCCCGCAGAGATTGAGGAGATCTTGTTTACGTTTCCAAAAATCTCAAACGCTCAGGTGTTTGGGGTTCCAGACAAAGTATTAGGAGAAGAGATTGCGGTATGGGTTAAGTTAGAGGAAGGGGCTTCTTATACCGAAAAAGAAATTTTAGAATATTTAAAAGAAAGACTTCCAGAATCTTACCTGCCTAAGTATATAAAATTTGTAAAAGATTTTCCTATGACTCCCCTTGGTAAGATTCAAAAATTCAAAATGAGGGAGATTACCTCAAAAGAATACGGATTGGAATAGAGACCATTAATATTTCACCTCTGTTTTTCTAACCTTTTATTTCCTAAAAAACCATAGTGTTTTCAATAAATTAAAACAAAATAAATCTGCCATTAAAAATTTTCTTGACAAACTATAAAATTTGTATTAATTAAAAAAATTGAAAATTCTGAAAAAGGAGTAAAAAATGGAAATTTTAACCGTATCCCAAGCAAGTAAGTATTGTAAGGTTTCTCCAAAAACAATCATTAACTGGATTGAAGCAGGTCATCTTAAAGCCTACAAAACAGTGGGGGGGCATCGCAGAATCAAAAAGGAAGATCTGGATCAGTTCCTCAAAGAAAGGGGAATGCCACTGCCAGAGGAGGCGAAAATCGAAGAGAGGAAAAAGATTCTCGTAGTCGATGATGACAAGATTATTGTGGAGACAATTGTTCAGGCGCTTGAAGAGGATGAATACGGATATGAGATGATTTCTGCATCAGATGGTTTTGAAGCAGGCCTTCAAGTGAGTCATTTCAAGCCTGACCTTCTCATCCTCGATATTATGATGCCTGATATCAATGGGTACGAAGTCTGTCAGAAGATCAAATCCAATCCTGAAACCAAGGATACGAAGATTATCGTTCTCTCAGCCTATCTTGACGACGAAGCCTTCAAGCAGATGAAGGAATATGGTGCGGATGCCTGTTTTTCAAAACCCCTCCCCCTTGAGCAATTAAAATACGAGGTGGCCAAACTGTTAGGCCTAAAGAAATAATGGCGAGAAGAAACCGTTAACATTTTATAATTAGAGGAGAGAACCATGAAGTTAGAAGAGAGCTTAAAAAAGAAGAAATTTGTTGTTACCTCAGAAATTCAACCACCCATTGGAACAGGTATTCAGGATCTTATTCGAAATGTGGAACGAATTAAGGGGAGGGTGGATGCACTGACCGTGCCAGAATTGAAGATTGAAGGATTGGTCACAGATACCATGGGGACTTGTCGAGCCTTAAAGGATCAGAAATTTGAACCCATCCTTCAGACCACCTGTCGAGAGAAAAGCCGAATCGATATCCAAGAACATCTGGTTCGAGCCTCAGAGTCAGGGATAGAAAATATCCTTACCTTTACCGAAGATTATCGAATCACTGGAGATAGCCTCCAGGAGATCATGTTCTTCCATGTCGATTCAGGAAAACTCTTCTCCGTCCTGGAAAGCCTTAGAGAAGGTCATGATATTTCTGGCAAGGAGATCCCCATCAAACCAAAGTTCTGTGTAGGGTCAGGAATTGACTCCAGTTGGGGGAAAAAGGTCCCTGATCTGGAGTTAAAGGAGATGGAAGAATTGGCAAACTTAGGAACAGAATACTTTCTCACAACTCCTGTCTTTGATCTCGATTCCTTCCACCAATTTATGAGAAGGGTAGGCCCTATTCAAGTCCCTGTGATCGCTGAGGTGATCCTGGTGAGATCGGCGGAGATGGGGCTCTTTCTCAATAAACATGTCAAAGCAGGACTCGTGCCCAATCATATCATAGAAAAACTGGCCAAAGCCCCTGACAAGGAACGGGCCAGTATTGAAATCATTAGTGATCTGGTAAAAGGACTAAAAGAAGTGTGCCAAGGAGTTCATTTCATCCCCATTGGGGCAGAAGATAGGATATCGAAATACCTGGATGCAATAAAACTTTAAACTCTAAATCATAAACAAGTTCAAAATTTAAAACCTTATCCATTTTTGAGTTTGGTGCTTTGAATAGGGGAATAACATGGTTGATAAGATTGGTTCTGCATTAGTGGTGGGGGGAGGAATCGCCGGGGTTCAAGCCGCTCTGGATCTTGCCAACTCAGGAATCAAAGTTTATTTGGTAGAGCGGTCCCCGGCGATAGGTGGGAAAATGGCTCAATTGGATAAAACCTTTCCTACCAATGATTGTGCCATGTGTATCGTCTCCCCCAAACTGGTAGAAGCGGGGCGGCATCTTAATATAGAGATTCTCACCAACTCCGATTTAGTTTCTCTGGAAGGAGAGCCAGGGCATTTTAAGGCAAAAATTCGAAGACGCCCTCGTTATGTGGATATCCATAAATGCACCAGTTGCAATGACTGTACAGAAGTTTGCCCCATCTCTTTACCCAATGAATTTAACGAAGGCTTAGATCAGCGAAAAGCGATTTACCGTCCTTATCCACAAGCAGTCCCCAATACCTTTCTCGTGACCAAAAGAGGGACTAGCCCTTGTAAGGCCACCTGTCCTGCGGAGACAAGTGCTCAGGGCTATATCGCATTGATCTCAGAAGGTCGCTATAAAGAGGCCCTTGAGGTGGTCAAAGAATACAATCCCTTCCCTGCCTCAGTAGGCCGTGTTTGTAACCACCCTTGTGAAGAGAAATGTAATCGTGGAAAACTCGATAGCCCCGTTGCGATCTGCAGTCTAAAGCGTTTTGTTGCGGATTGGGTTTATGAACATCGTGAGGAATTGAAAGAAGATCGGAGTCTGGAGTCCGTGGTTCGTGGTGAAAAAGAGGTCGAGAGGCCAAAGGCAAGAGTGGCCATCGTTGGAGCAGGCCCTGCAGGACTGAGTTGTGCTCACCAACTCTCACGAATGGGCTATCGGGTCACACTATTTGAAGCCCTTCCAGTAGCAGGTGGAATGATGAGGGTGGGGATTCCATCCTACCGTCTTCCAAGGGATGTCCTTCAGAGGGAGATTGATGAAATTATTAACCATCCAAATGTTGAGTTGAGGTTAAATACCCCCATTCGAAATATCAATAGCCTCTTTGATGCTGGATATTCTGCCATCTTTTTAGCCATTGGAGCCCATGAGCCACAGAAATTGGGCATTCCAGGAGAGGATGCCTTGGGGGTCCATCATGGAGTCCCATTCCTCCAAGGGGTCAGTTTGGCTGAAAGGCATGGCATCACAGAGGGATTTGAAGACCGCTTCGTCATTGCCTTTGGAATCCCCGTCGCACCTAAAGTTGGGGAAAGGACGATCGTCATTGGCGGTGGGAATGTAGCCATTGATGCTGCAAGGACTGCATTGCGATTGGGTGCTAAGGAAGTAAACATTCTCTACCGCCGTTCTCGAGAGGAGATGCCGGCCAATTCATGGGAGATCGAGGCTGCTGAAAAAGAGGGGATTAAGATTCAACTCCTCACCGCCCCTGTAGAGGTCATGGTAGAAGGAGGGCGTGTTAAAGGGATCAAATGTGTGAGGATGCAGTTGGGGGAACCGGATTCTTCAGGCCGAAGAAGACCCATTCCTATCAAGGGCTCGGAATTTGTAATTCCTGCAGATACGATGATCGCTGCAGTGGCCCAAGCCCCAGAAATCTCCTTCCTCGACGAAACCCATGGTCTTGAGGTCACGCCGAAGGGAACCTTTGCGGTAGACCCATTAACCCTCGCGACCAATCGCCCAGGGGTGTTTGCAGGGGGGGATGTGGCAAGGGGGCCATGGATATTAATTCAAGCCATAGCGGATGGGAGAAGGGGTGCGCTTTCGATTGACCGTTATTTGAGAGGTCTTCCTCTGCTCACTCCAAGGGAACAGATTCCCCTTCCTGTTGTGGATATATCACGCGAAGAAATCGATCAGATGATAGAGGAGGGCAAAGTAAATTTAGCTCCACGGACGACCGTCCCTGAACTTCCAGAGAAGGAAAGGGTTAAGGACTTTAGAGAAGTTGAGTTAGTCCTTACTGAGGAGCAGGCAAGACAGGAAGCATCCCGATGTCTTGGCTGTGGGATCTGTTCTGAATGCCACCTTTGTGTTCGGGTCTGTAAAAGAGAGGCGATCGATCACCAACAGGCAGAAGAGATGGAAGAGTTGGAGGTCGGTTCAGTGATCCTCGCTCCTGGATATGCCTTATATCAACCTGAACTTTCCCCTGAATTGGGGTATGGTCGTTACTCCAATGTGGTGACCAGCATGGAATTTGAAAGAATGCTAAGTGCTTCAGGTCCCTGGGGGGGGCATATCACACGGCGCTCTCCAGATCATCGGGAACCAAAGAAGATAGCATTTCTTCAATGTGTTGGTTCAAGGGAGAAGGAGCATGATTATTGCAGTTCGGTCTGTTGTATGTATGCTACAAAAGAGGCCATGCTCGCCATGGAGCATATTCCAGGGGTTGAGATCAAAATCTTCCAGATGGATATGAGGGCTTTTGGGAAGGGATTTGATGCCTATTTTGAAAGGGGAAAGGAAAAGGGGATCCAATATATTCCCTGCCGTATCTCTGGCCTCGAAGAAGATCCACTTAGTAAAAATATCCTCATCAGATATGAAGACTTAGAGGGAGGCCCTGCCATTAAAGAGGAGGAGGTGGACTTGGTCGTTTTAAGCATTGGAATGTCTGCCCTTCCTGCTGTCGAGGAGTTAGCCAAGGCTTCGGGGATTGAATTGAATGAATATCAATTCTGTTTAACCAGGGATTTTCATCCACTGGAGACAAGCCGACCAGGAGTCTTTGCCTCGGGCTGTTTCACAGAACCAAAGGATATTCCAGACAGCGTGATCCAAGCCAGTGGAGCAGCCGCCAAAGCCTTATCCATCATTGGGGAGGCCCGTGGGACACTCGTCCGCAAGAAAGAATATCCTCCTGAAAGAGAGGTGACTCCTCAAGAGGAGCCACGGATTGGTGTTTTCATCTGTAGTTGTGGCACGAACATTGCTGGAACAGTCGATGTGAAGGCAGTGGTGGAATATGCAAAATCCCTTCCAGGAGTGATCCATTCTGAGAATACTATCTACACATGCTCGGCAGACTCCCTGAAATTGATTCAAGAGAGGATCCAGGAGTTGAATTTAAATCGAGTCGTGGTAGCCTCTTGTACACCACGGACTCATGAGCCCCTGTTCCGGGATACCATTCGAGAGGTTGGTCTTAATCCCTACCTCTTTGAGATGGCCAATATTCGGGATCAATGTTCCTGGGTTCATATGGGTCAGAAGGAGGAGGCAACCGAAAAGGCAAAAAACCTTGTTCGAATGGCTATCGCCTCCTCAAGAAATTTAGAAGCCCTCCATGAAGTCCCAAGAACTCTCTCCCACGACTGCCTGGTAATAGGAGGTGGAGTAGCAGGGATGACTGCCTCCTTCAGTTTAGCCGAGCAAGGGTATTCTGTATACCTGGTTGAAAGAGAAAAAGAATTAGGTGGAAGGGTTAAACAAATTTATTATAGCGGAGATGGGGGCGATCCTCAAACCTTTTTAAGAGATTTAATTAGAAGAACTGAATCTCATCCGAGAATTGAGGTTCTAAAGGGTTTCCAAGTAATAGAACATGAAGGTTCCCCTGGAAATTTCAAAACAACGATTACCAATGGTTCAACACAGAGAGCCATTGAACATGGGGCAACGATCATCGCCACAGGCGGGAAAGAGTATCGTGGTAAGGCCTATCATTTGGGTGAGGATCCAAGAGTGATCACCCAGGGTGATCTTGAGAAATTGATCTCCACATCCGATCCCTCCCTCTCTAAAGTAAAATCGATGGTCATGATTCAATGTGTGGGCCCTTGGGACGAAGATCCCTCCAGGTCTTTCTATTGTAGTCGAATCTGTTGTAGTGTCGCCATTAAAAATGCACTAAAAATGAAGGAACTTTATCCCGGGGTTTCAATCATCATCCTTTATAAAGATATGAGAACCTATGGGTTCAAAGAGGCCTTCTACACAAAGGCAAGACAAAAGGGGGTTCTCTTTGTACGATTCGATCACACAAAGAAACCTTTGGTCTCTTTCTCCAATGGCCACTTATCGGTTCAGATAGAGGACCCTATGCTTCACTTTCCTCTCAACCTTTTTCCAGATCTGCTCGTCCTCTCAGAGGCCGTAGTCCCCAATGAGGGGAGTAAAGAGTTAGCCAATCTCTTTAAGTTTCCGCTCACCCTGGATGGCTTCTTCTTAGAAGCCCATGTGAAGTTGAGACCGGTTGATTTTGCAAGCGATGGACTCTACCTCTGTGGGATAGCCCATTATCCAAAGTCAATCAATGAGACCATTTCGCAGGCTGAAGCAGCCTCTGCACGGGCAGCGACCATTCTTTCTCAAGAAGTGCTTCAGGTGGGTGGGGTAGTGGCGGTGGTGGAGGGGGAAAGGTGTGCGGCTTGTTTGACGTGTGTGAGGGTATGTCCTTACAGTGTGCCTGTGATCAATCCGAGGGGGGAGGCGGAGATTGATATTGCCAAGTGTAAGGGGTGTGGGAGTTGTGTAGCGGAGTGTCCTGCGAGGGCGATTGAGTTGA
>Ga0315298_1000136_pt1 | contig 142255 bp, 149 predicted proteins | sample WHS_1_MG_FD_203077 | JGI IMG/M metagenome (GOLD analysis project Ga0315298, IMG submission 203077) | Extremophilic microbial mat communities from Washburn Hot Springs, YNP, Wyoming, USA - WHS_1_MG | ecosystem: Environmental > Aquatic > Thermal springs > Hot (42-90C) | place: USA: Wyoming...
GCAACCCGATGATCGCAACGACAATCATGATTTCAACCAGGGTGAACGCCGCTTTGTTCGAGCGGATCTTCATCATCATTTCTGTTTCACCTCCTTTCGCCAACGGTTTCATAGGCGGGGCGCATTTTAGCAACTCCAATGCCAGGGGGGCATACACCAACTGAATCTCTCCACAAAAACCCTGAGAAAACAGCCTCTGGCGGCCTTTTCTCGCAAAATTGAATGCCCGCTTCTCGTTGCCGGAGGGAATGGCACATCTCTCAAAAAAATCAGGGAACGCACATTTTTGGCCATCACTCGGCGCGGCGGGGGTGCTGCTACTTCCCAGCCAACCGGATCAACCCGATGAAATCGTCGTCTGCCCACCCGCGTTGGAGCCCGGCTTCGTAAATGCCCAGGACCGCGCGCGTCTCCGGCAACGACAGGTCACCGGCCATCTCCAGCGCGAGGCGGAGGTCTTTGGCCATGTGTTTGACCGAGAATTGCGGGCTGAAATCACCGGTCCGCAGTTTCGGCTCCTTCAAGTCGGACAGCCCGGACCGGCCGACGCCGAGTTTCAGGGCCTCGAAAAACGTGTCGTCGGCGATGCCGGCGGCGCGCGCCAGCACGAGACTTTCGCACAACGCCTGGGCGAGGCCGGCATTGTTGACGTTGAGGGCCAGCTTCAACGCCGAGGCGCTGCCGACGGGGCCGACCGGGAAAATCCGCGCGCCGAGACGCTCCAACACCGGGCGGGCGCGCGCGAGGTCATTGCCGTCGTCGCCGATGAAAAACACGGTCTGGCGTTGCTGGGCGGCGATGCGGCTGCCGGTGAACGGCGCTTCGAGGAAGCTCGCCCCGGTCGCCCGCACCCGCCGGGCAAATTCCCGCGTCGCGGCCGGGGAGATTGTGCTGGATTGAATCACGATCTGACCGGCCCGGAGCGCGGGCGCGATTTGGTCGAGAACGTTCCGCACGGCCGGCGGGTCGGCGACGACGATGAGCAACGCCTCGGCCGGTGCGGCCGCCGCGCGCGCGTCGCCGGTGTAGAACGGGAGTTGCTTGGGCGACCGGTTCCAGCCGCGGACCTGATGGCCGTCCGCGGCGAGGTTGCGCGCCCAGATTTCACCGATGATGCCGAGACCAAAAACGGAGATGTTCATGCCGGTATTCTTGTCCACCGGCGGGCGATGTCAATTTGATTTGCTTGCGCCCGCGCCGGGAACAGGCATAATACCGGGCCATGATCGTCGCAGGTGTGCCCGTAGCTCAACTGGATAGAGCGTTGGCCTCCGGAGCCAAAGGTTGTGGGTTCAACTCCCGCCGGGCACGCCAGTTGATCCGCGGAGGTTGCCGATGAACCGGTGTAGATTGTATAGTCTCAGTCTTCTGTTGCTGGCCGCCGGGGCTGCGCCGGTGGCGGCGCAGTCCAGCCCGCTGCGGATGACGGTCACCCGCTGTCTCAAGGAAAATCGCGGCCCCGCCACGCGCACGCCGGACGGGGCGCGCGAAGAACCGTTGCTCGACCGGGTGTATTACACGATCGAGCTGGCCAACAGCACCAGTACGACGCTCAAAGATGTCGCGGTCAAATGGGCCGTCCTCGTCCAGCAGCGCGTGACCGGCATCAAGACAGTGGTCGAAGGCGAGTCCCGGTGTGCCCTGGCGTTTGGGGAACGGCGCCGCTTGGACACGGACATCATTGAGTTGTCCGGCGTGCGCACCCGCAATGCCGACGGCTCGGTGGGGGAGAGCAAATCGCAAATCCTGGGCTACGCGGTCGAAGTGTACGTTGGCGGGCGTCTGGTGGCGGCCGAGGCTTTTCCGGCGGACACCCCGGTGCGGATCAAGGAAGTCAAAGGGGAACAGGCGGAACCGGGCGTCCACCGGTTTTGACTACGGCGCACTGGCGGCCAGCGCCAGCGCGGCGCGGGTCAGTTGGGTGATGGCCGCCCAGTTTTTCTCGGCGATCAGTTGTTTGTCGCACAGCCACGAGCCGCCGATGGCCGCCACGATCGGCAACGCCAGATATTCGCGGGCTGTCTGCGCGTTGACGCCGCCGAGGGGAATGAACTTCACGCCGGTCTGACCATACGGCCCGGCCAGCGCCTTGAGTAATTTGACGCCGCCGAGCACGTCGGCCGGGAAAAGTTTCTGGAGGAGGCAGCCGCGGGCGCGGGCGCGTTCGACTTCGCTGGCGGTGGCCACGCCGGGGATAAACGGCAATCCCAGCGCCTGCGCTTGTTGGACCACGGCCTCGTTGAGGCCGGGCGCAACGCCGAACTGGGCGCCGGCCTCTCGGGCGCGGTGGACTTGGGCGGGGTCCAGGAGCGTTCCGGCGCCGACCCACATCGCCGGCAGCGCCTGGCGAATCGCCCGGATGCAATCCGCCGCCGCCGGGGTGCGGAAGGTCACTTCGATGATGTCCAGCCCGCCGGCCAGCAGCGCTTGCGCGAGGGGCACAGCGTCTTCGACCCGGTTGATGACGGCGACCGGCACGACTCGTTTTGTCAGGATGCGTTCCATGGTTGTCAAAGTGTGTGTTTCCGTGTACGAATCACCGGTACTTCACCACAGTGAACATCAACAAGCAACTCAAACCGGCAGACCTCCGGCCGAAGCTCCGGCGGTTCTGGGAGCTTTCGGGCCGGAAAATCCGGTTGATCGCGCGCCGGTACGACGCCCGCCAGGGCACGCCGGTCTTTACCGTGGCCGGGCAGTACACCTTGCGCGGCTGGACGGAATGGACGCAGGGGTTTCAGTACGGCGCGGCCGTCCTGCAGTACGACGCGACCGGCGAGCGCTGGTTCCTCGAGTACGGCCGGCGCAACACGGTGGCGCACATGGCGCCGCACGTCAGCCATTTCGGCGTCCACGATCACGGGTTCAACAACATCAGCACCTACGGCAATCTCCGCCGCTTCGCCGCGACCGAGTGGGAACGCCGCTTCTACGAGCTGGCGCTCAAACTCAGCGGCGCCGCCCAGGCGCGCCGCTGGACGAAACTCCGGGACGGCGGCGGATTCATCTACTCCTTCAACGGGCCGCACTCGTTGTTTGTGGACACGATCCGGTCGCTGCGGGTGCTGGCCGTCAGCCACAAGCTCGGCCACGTGTTGATGGAGGAGAACGACCGGCAGGTGTCGTTGCTCGACCGGCTCAAGCAACACGCCTGCGCCACGGCGAAGTACTCGATCTATTACGGCGAAGGCCGGGACGCCTACGACATTCGCGGCCGGACCGCCCACGAGGCCATTTTCAACATCCACGACGGCAACTTCCGGTGCCCCAACTCGCAACAGGGCTACTCGCCGTTCAGCACGTGGACGCGCGGCCTCGCGTGGGCGATGTGCGGGTTCGCCGAGCAACTGGAGTTTATGCGTGCGATCGGCGACAAGGAGATCGTGCCGGTGATGTTGAAGGCCGCGAAGGCGACCTGCGACTTTTACATCGAACACGCCACCGCGGCCGACGGCGTGCCGTACTGGGATACCGGCGCGCCGCAGCTCCACCGCCTGGGCGACTGGCAGGCGCGGCCGGCTGAGCCGTTCAACGATTTCGAGCCGGTGGACAGCAGTGCCGCCGCCATTGCCGCGCAGGGGCTGTTGCGGTTGGGCCGGTATCTGAAAAACGACCGGTATTGGCAGGCCGGTCTGACGGTGCTCGACACGTTGCTCGACGAGCCGTACCTGAGCACCGGCAAAAACCATCAAGGGTTGTTGCTCCACAGCGTCTATCACCGGCCCAACGGCTGGGATTACATCCCGCCCGGCCGGCGGGTGCCGTGCGGCGAGTCTTCGATGTGGGGCGATTACCACATCCGCGAAGCCGCGCTCTACGTCCAGCGGCTCGTGGACCAGAAGCCGTATCTGACTTTTTATGATTATCTCTGATCTCAACAAAATCGAAGGCCGGCGGTACCCTGCGCGGCGGCGGACGCAGAACCTCGTGGGCGGCGCCGCGCCGATTCAAGCCAAGTCGTTTGCCGTCGGCCACGTCACGCTCGACCCGCGGGGCGGGCAGGTGCCGTGGCACAACCAGGACCAGGAAGAAGTTTATTTCATCATCGAGGGCACCGGCGAGATGTGCCTCGGCCGCGAACGGCAGATTCTCACCGCCGGGCAGGCGGCGTACATCCCGCCCGGCGTGTTCCATCAACTCACCAACATCGGCGACACCCCGTTGCGGATGATTTACATCTACGGCCCCGCCGGCGACGTGGCGCACTGGAAACAGGAACTGGCCGGCACGCTGCCCCGGGCCGGTGTGGACGCGCCGCCGTTGCCGCCCGGCGCGTGGCCGCAATGCACGGAGAAACCGGGCGCATGAGCGGAAACACGAATCTCGAAACCCGAAATCCGAAACTATTGCGTGCTTCGGGTTTGTTTCGGATTCCGATATTCGGATTTCGGATTGATCAACCATGGAGCGTTTTATGAACCAAGCCACCATCCATCGCGTCGGCATCATCATGAACGGCGTCACCGGCCGCATGGGGACAAACCAGCACCTCGTCCGGTCGATCTGCGCCATCATCAACCAGGGCGGCGTCAAACTCGGTCCGACCGAGTTCATCCGGCCGGACCCGATCCTCGTCGGCCGCAACCCGGTCAAGCTGGAGCAGTTGGCCCAACAAACCGGCGTGAAGCGGTGGACCACCGATCTCGCCGCCGCGCTGGCGAACCCGGACGATACCGTTTATTTCGACGCGCAGACCACGGACCGGCGCGTGGCGGCGGTCAAACAGGCCATCAAAGCCGGCAAGCACATCTACTGCGAGAAACCGACCGCCACCACCACCGCGGCCGCGCTGGAGCTGTACCGGCTCGCGCAAAAGGCCGGCGTGAAGCATGGGGTCGTGCAGGATAAACTGTGGTTGCCGGGGTTGTTGAAGTTGAAAGTGCTGCGGGAGACCGGGTTCTTCGGCAGGATTCTCTCGGTGCGCGGCGAGTTCGGCTACTGGGTGTTCGAGGGCGACGCGGTGCCGGCCCAGCGCCCGTCGTGGAATTACCGGAAGGAAGACGGCGGCGGCATCATCATGGATATGCTCTGCCATTACCGGTATGTGCTCGACAACCTGTTCGGCGCGGTGCAGGCCGTTTCCTGTCTCGGCGCGACGCACGTGGACAAGCGTTGGGACGAAGCCGGCCGGGCCTACAAGGTCACCGCCGACGACGCGGCGTATGCGACGTTTGAGTTGGCCGGCGGGATCATCGCGCACATCAATTCCAGTTGGTGCGTGCGCGTCCGGCGTGATGATTTGTTTGTGCTGCAAGTGGACGGCACCCGCGGCAGCGCGGTGGCCGGGTTGCGGGACTGCTGGGTGCAACCCTACGGGGCGACGCCGCGGCCGGTCTGGAATCCGGACATTGATCAGCCGCTCGATTTTTACACCACGTGGCAGAAGGTGCCGTCGCAGACGAGTTACGACAATGCGTTCAAGGTCCAGTGGGAGTTGTTCCTCCGGCACGTTGTGCAGAACGAGCCGTTCCGGTGGAACTTGCTCGAAGGCGCGAAGGGCGTCCAACTCGCCGAGAAAGGAATCGAGTCGTGGCGGAAACGGGCGTGGGTCAAAGTGCCGGAGTTGAAAGCGTGAAGGTCGCGTTAGTCACCGGCGGATCGCGGGGCATCGGGCTGGGCATCGCGCAGGCGTTGCGCCACGAAGGGTTTGCGGTCGCGATTTGCGGGACCCGGCCGACGTGCGACCTGAAGGAGTTTTTTTACTGCCAATGCGACGTCGGCGATGCCGGGGCGCGGGCGCGGCTGCTCGACGCCATGCGGCAGAAGTTCGGCCGGCTGGATGTGTTGGTGAACAATGCCGGGGTGGCGCCGCCAGTGCGCGCGGACATTTTGGAAGCCAGCGAGGAGAGTTTCGATTACCTGATCCGCACGAATCTGAAGGGGCCGTATTTTCTGACGCAAGCCGTCGCGAAATGGATGATCGAACAGAAAACCGGTTGCATCATCAACATCTCGTCCATTTCCGCCACGGTGGCCTCGGTGAACCGGGGCGATTATTGTATTTCCAAGGCCGGGGTGGCGATGGCCTCCCAACTCTGGGCCGCCCGGCTCGGCGAATTTGGCATCCCGGTCTATGAAGTCCGCCCGGGCGTGATCAAGACCGACATGACCGCGGCCGTGACCGCCAAGTACGACAAGCTGCTCCGCGACGGGCTGGCCATCCAGCGACGCTGGGGGTTGCCGGAAGACGTCGGCAAGGTCGTGGCCGCGTTGGCGCGGGGCGATTTCCCGTATTCGACCGGGGCCGTCCTGATGGTGGACGGCGGGTTGACCATTCAACGATTATGAAAACAACATCCAAACAACCAAGCGACATCAGGGTCGCCGTGATCGGGTACGGCGGCTCGTTCAACATGGGCCGGGCGCACCTGACCGAAATGAAAAAGGCCGGGATGACCCCGACGGCGGTGGCGGAGATTGATCCCGCCCGGCTGGACGCGGCGGCCAAAGATTTCCCCGGCATCGAGACGTATTCCTCGGTGGCGGCGATGCTGAAGCAGTCGGCCGCCGACCTCATCACCATCATCACGCCCCACAACTCGCACGCCAAACTCGCGCTCCAATGCCTGCGCGCGGGCCGGCATGTCGTGGTCGAGAAACCCATGGCCATCACCACCGCCGAGTGCGATGCAATGATTGCGGCAGCCCGGGCGAACAAGGTGATGTTATCCACCTATCACAACCGGCATTGGGACGGGTGGATTATGGAAGCCGTCGAGCGCATCCGCGCCGGCGTCATTGGCGAGCTGTACCGGGTCGAGGCGCACATGGGCCGCTGGGGCAAGCCCGGTGACTGGTGGCGGTCGAGCAAATCCATTTCGGGCGGCATCCTCTACGATTGGGGCGTGCATCTGTTGGAGTATTCGCTGCAACTCATTGATTCCGAAATCGTCGAGGTGACCGGCTTTGCCAAGACCGGCGTTTGGGCAAACGCGACCAGATGGAAAGCCGACACCAATGAGGACGAGGGCGATGTGATCGTCCGCTTCCGCAACGGCGTGTGGCTGCGGCTTACCATCAGCCAGTTGGATTCCAATCCCAAACGCGGCCAACTCGAAATCACCGGCACAAAAGGGACGTACCTCATTGATTTCCCGAACTACGAGATCATCACACACGCCGGCCCGGAAACGGTCATCACCCGGGGCAAAAGCCGGGAAAGCGAGGGGTGGCGGTTTTACCAGAACGTCGCCGATCATCTGACGAAGGGCGACCGGTTGATCATCAGCCCCGAGTGGGCCCGGCGGCCGATTCACATCCTCGACCTCGCCAACCGGAGCGCGCGGCTGGGTCGGGCGCTGCGGGCCAAGTACGGCTGAAATCCCCCAGGAATCGCCTCTGGATCCGGGTGTGGGGAATCGGGGGGCTGGGGTTGCTCCTGGCCCTGCCGGCGGAGGCGCAAATCAAGCCGGTCCGCCTCAAGGTCAACCGCGTCCCAAAAGATTCCAGCAGCCGGACCACCGACCGTGGCGGCCGGGGGCGCGGCTATTGGGTGGAAGTCCTGGTGAACGGCCGGATTGTGGCGGAAGAGGGGGCCGCGCGCGACATCCGCCGGCCAATCGAAGCCGTCAAGAAATCCCGGCGGGACTGACCCGCGCCTGCAATTCGTCGGCCAATTCCCGGTAGGCGTGCGCGGCATAGCTGCCGGGATCATAGACGGTGATGGGCTTCCCAAAACTCGGCGCCTCGGCCAGCCGGACCGTGCGGGGAATGGTGGTCTTGAATACCTTGTCGCCAAAATGCCGGCGGACTTCTTCGGCCACCTGTTGGGCGAGGTTGGTCCGGCCGTCGTACATCGTCAACACGATTCCCTCCAAATCCAGACCGGGGTTGGCCCCGCTGCTCTTGATTTGCTGCATGACGCGGGTAATGACCGCCAGCCCCTCCAACGCGTAGTACTCCGCCTGCATGGGGATCAACACCCGGTCACAGGCGACCAGGGCGTTCATCGTCAGGATGCCGAGCGACGGCGGGCAGTCCACCAGCAGGAAGTCGTACCGGTTTTGGTCGTGCAACGGCAGCAGGGCCAGCCGGAGGCGTTGGAGGTAGTTCTCCGTCCGCGCCACATCTACTTCAGCCACCGCGAGATCCACCTCGCTCGGAATGACGTCCAAATGCTCCAGTCCGCCCGGGCGGATTGATTCTGCGAGCGCGGCCCCGCCCAGCAACGCCTGATACACGCTGCCCCCGGAAAGTTTCTCCAAACCGAGTGCGCTGGTGGCATTGGCTTGGGGATCGAGGTCCACGAGCAAGGTGCGTTGCCCGCGTTCGGCCAGACAGGCGGCGAGGCTGACGGCGGTCGTGGTCTTGCCGACGCCGCCCTTCTGGTTCGCCACCGCAATGCTGCGCGTGCTCATGAAGCGGCGTTATACGGGAACCCCCAATCCCCGGCAACGCCAAACACACCGGCCCAACACCTGCCGATGGCGCTCCCCGACGAACGTGGATAATGAATCACCGCCGCGCACCCCGACTGAGGCAACACGCCCGCCACACTGGACAGATGCTGATGCGCACGGAATGCCATCGGCAATCGGACTGCCAAGATGCAGAGCGGGACGGGGAGCCTGTTTGCCGAGAAAAAGGGCCGCCGGCGGAAAGCGTTAGACAAATCAAGGGCGGGTTTGGTAGGATTCGGCCAACCCAAACCAGATCGGGATGTGAGGAAATACAGGCGGCCCGACCTTGACAGGGCCGGGTGCCCCCTGTACAACGTCGCGCCCGAACCAAAGGAAAACCATGGAACTCGAACAAATCAAGGCCATCATCGCCATGATGAAGGAAAACGACCTTACGGAGTTTTCCATGGAACAGGATGGCCTGAAAATCCGCATCAAACGCGGGCCGGAAGGGGTGCAACAGTCGGTCACGCTCCCGCCTCCCGCTGCTGCCGCTGCCCCGGCCCCGGTCGCGCCGGCCCCGGCCGCCACGCCCGCGGATATCCACTACATCACCTCGCCCATGGTGGGCACGTTGTACCGGGCGCCCTCACCGGATTCGCCGCCGTACGTCGAACCCGGCCAAGAAGTTACGCCCGACACAGTGGTCTGCATCGTCGAGGCGATGAAGGTGATGAACGAAATCAAAGCCGAGGTCAAAGGCACGATTGTCGAGGTTCTGGTGGAAAATGCCAAGCCGGTCGAGTTTGGCCAGAAACTCTTTGCCGTCCGCATCAAGTCCTGACCCGCGCGGGGGCGCATGTTTGACAAGATCCTCATAGCCAATCGCGGCGAAATTGCGGTGCGCATCATTCGCGCCTGCAAGGAACTCGGCATCCGCACGGTGGCGGTTTATTCCAGGGCGGATGCCGCTTCGTTGCACGTGCAGATGGCCGACGAAGCCATTTGCATTGGCGAAGCCCCGAGCAAGGAGAGTTATCTCAAGATTGACCGGATCATCAGCGCCGCCGAGGTGGGCGACGTGGAGGCCATTCATCCCGGCTATGGGTTTCTTTCGGAAAACGCGCATTTTGCCGAGGTTTGTGAGAACTGCAACATCAAGTTCATCGGGCCGCCCAGCAGTGCCATTCGGGCGATGGGCGACAAGGTGGCGGCGCGCGAGACGGTCCGCAAAGCCGGTGTGCCCGTGGTGCCGGGCAGCGATGGGCCGGTCGACAACGAGGAAAGCGCCCTGAAAATCGCCCGCAAGATTGGTTATCCGGTCATTGTCAAAGCCGCGGCCGGGGGCGGGGGGCGCGGCATGCGGGTGGCCCACAACGACCCGGCGCTGGTGAAAGGCTACCACACGGCCCGGACGGAAGCCGAGCGGGCGTTTGGCAACGCCGCCGTTTACATCGAGAAATACATCGAGAATCCCCGGCACATCGAATTTCAAATCCTGGCCGACCGGAAAGGCCACATCGTGCACCTCGGCGAACGCGATTGCAGCATCCAGCGCCGGCATCAGAAACTGATTGAGGAATCCCCGTCGCCCGCGCTGACCAGCGATCTGCGGAAGAAAATGGGCAAAGCCGCCGTCCGGGCGGCCGAATCGGTCAAATACGTCAATGCCGGCACCATTGAGTTTCTGCTCGACGAACAAGGCAACTTCTACTTCATCGAGATGAACACCCGCATCCAAGTCGAACACCCGGTCACCGAAGAAGTGACCGGCATCGACATTGTGAAGGAACAACTGCGCATCGCCGCCGGCGAGGAACTCGGGTATTCCCAGAAGGAGATCCAGTTCACCAAGGCGGCCATCGAATGTCGGATCAACGCGGAAGACCCGTTCCACAACTTCCAGCCCTGTCCGGGGACGATTGAGTTCATGCACACCCCCGGCGGCCATGGCGTGCGGGTGGATACGCACATGTACGGCGGCTACAGCATCCCGCCGCATTACGACTCGATGATTGCCAAACTGATCTGCTACGGCCGCGACCGGCGCACCGCCCTGGAACGGATGACGCGGGCGCTGGACGAGTTCATTGTGCGCGGCATCAAGACGACGGTGCCGTTGCACCAGCTCATTTTGAAGGACCCGAATTTCCGTCGGGGCCGGTACTCGACCAGTTTCATCGAACGGCTGCTGGCCGGCGCGGCGCCGGTCACTCCCGACGACACCCAAAACCGTTAACCCTGAAATCCCCAAGGAGTCTCCATGAAAAAGATCGCAATGTTGACCGGCGGCGGCGATTGCCCCGGTTTGAACGCTGTCATTCGCGCGGTGGCCCGCAAAGGCATGGCCGCCGGCTATGAAGTCCTCGGCTTCCGCAACGGCTGGGCCGGAGCCATCAACAACGACTGCATCCCGCTCGACCGCAACCGGGTGGCCGGCATCCTCCACCTCGGCGGGACCATCCTCGGCACCTCCCGCACGAACCCCACCGAAGAACAACTCGGGGAAATCGAGGCGAATTTGCGGAAACGCGGCGTCACCGCCCTGATTGCGATTGGCGGCGACGACACGCTGAGTGTGGCCTCGCGGCTGCACAAACGCGGCGTGCCGGTCATTGGTTGCCCGAAGACGATTGACAACGACATTGCCGGGACCGACCAGACGTTTGGCTTCGACACGGCCGTCAACATCGCGACCGAGGCCATTGACCGGTTGCACACCACCGCCGAGGCGCACAGCCGGGTGCTCGTCGTCGAAATCATGGGCCGCCAGGCCGGGTGGATCACGCTCTACGCCGGCGTGGCCGGCGGCGCCGACGTGGTGCTCCTGCCCGAGTTCCCGATGACACTGGCCGACATCTGCAAGATCATCAAAAGCCGGCAGGCCAGCGGCAAGAACTTCTCCATCGTCGCCGTCGCCGAAGGGTTCAAACTGGATGGCGAAGATGTCACGCTGCAAACGAAGGAACTGGATGCGTTTGGCCATGTCCGGCTCGGCGGGATTGCCGAGCGACTCTGCAAACTGATCGAGAAGGAAACCGGCATCGAAAGCCGGTCGGTCGTGCTGGGGCACGTCCAACGCGGCGGCACGCCGACGGCCTACGACCGGTATCTGGGCACGCGGTACGGAGTGCGGGCCGTGGAGTTGGCAATGGCCGGGAAGTTTGGGATGATGGTGGCCCTGCGCGGCACCGAGGTGGTGGGCGTGCCGTTGGATTCGTTGGTCCACGAGGTGATCGACAAGAAGACCGGCCAACCGAAGTTGCGCATGGGCAACCGGAGCGTGTCGAAAGAGCTCTACGAGGAAGCCAAGATTTTCTTCGGCTAAGCCCGGTCAGTACACGTCGTCAATATCGTCCTTGCCGGACTCGGCGCGGGGGACCTCGAGCCCTTTGATGTCGCCGCCCTTGCCCTTGTCTTCTTCGGACCGGGCATAGTAGTAGCCGTGTGAGTAGTAGCTGTAATAGTATGGGTAGTAGTGGTAATACCCCACACGACCGGGTTCGAGGTTGTTGAGGACGAATCCAAAAATTTTCGCGCCGCGGCTGACGGCCGTGGTTTTGGCCACGCGGACATACCGGCGCGACGTGCGGCCCGCCCAGATCACGAACAGGACGCCGTCCACCGCCGCGCCGAGAATGGCGCTGTCGGCAATCCCCATCACGGGCGGGCAGTCCAGAATGACGCGGCTGTACCGGGGCCGCGCCCAGTCGAGCAACTCCTTGAGCCGCCACCCGAGCAGCAGCTCGGCGGGATTGGCCGGATAAGAGCCGACCGTGATGACATCGAGCTTGGGCACATCCGTTTGCTTGATGACTTCTTCGGGCGTCGCTTCGCCGAGGAGGACATCCGCCAGGCCTTTTTCTTTTTCGGCGTTGAAGAATTTGTGGATTTCCCCGCGGCGCAGGTCGCCGTCAATCAGCAGGACCCGGTCTTCCACTTGCGAGAACCCGATGGCGAGGTTGACGGTGGTGGTGGTTTTGCCTTCGCGCGGCACCGCGCTGGTGACGAGAATGGATCGCAGTTTGTCGCGGGGCGTTGAGAAGATGATGGCGGAACGAACCACTCGGTAGGCTTCGGCCACGCCGCCCTGCTGTTTGAGTCGGTCGAGCCGGTGCGCGGTGAGATCGTCCGGATTCCATTGCGCGGCCGGGACCATGCCGAGGAACGGCAATTGCAAGTCGCGTTCGACTTCTTCCGCCAACTTGATGGAATCGTCAATATATTCAATGAAAAAGGCCAGGGCCAGGCCCAGCCCGATGCCAAAAACCGCGGCCAAGAGCAGGCCCTTCGTCTTCTTGGGGAAAACCGGGTCCTGTTCGATGAGCGCCGGTTCGAGCACCGAGATGGACCGGGTATTGAAGCTCTGCGTCACGTCAATCTGCATCAACTTGCCCAGCAGCGTATTGTACAGCGTTTGCACGCGATCCACGTTGGCCCGCATGGATTTGATCTCGAGCATTCGTTGACTGTCGCCCAACGCTTCCGCCTCCACCTGATCGGCGGTGCTTTTGATCTGCTCATAGCGCTGTTTTGCCAGTTGATAGTCCGCGTTCACCTTCTCCCGGATGAACTGAATCTCGGCGTCAATTTTCTCGCCCAACTCCTGCAGTTGCCGTTCCGTGTCCGCCAGTGCCGGATGTTTGGGCCGGTAAATCTTGCGCAATTCGGTCAGCCGCGCGAGGAGTTGCCGGCGCTGGTTTTCGTACTCGAACAACTTTTGGCCGTGTTCGTCGCCCATCATGCGCAGCAACGTTGGCGGGGGGGAGGACAGCGCATTGGCGGCCGGGGCGGCGGCGGGCGGCGGCGGCGCGGCCGCGCCGGTGTTGTCGGTGATGGTGAGAACCGGCGCCGTGGCTGTTCCGAGGGTGACCCGGACCGGCGAGGTCAAATAGAACTCCTTTTGCAACCGTTCCTGGAGATGGTCGCGCAGGCCGGCCGGGGTGCGCCCCCCGGCCTGGACGCGACCCAACGGCGGGAAATCAATGTTTCCGTTCTCATCCACTTTGACCGTGCGGGTCAGGCTGTTGTCCTGGTCCACGGTGATGGTCACTTCTGCGCCGGCGGTCAGGGGTTGGTTTTCTGCCGGTTCTTCGGCGGCGGGCGGCGAGACGACTGCCGGCTGGGTCGCCGCGGGGGTCAACAACGCCAACAGCGTGGCGGTGTCCGTGCCGCTGTCCAGCATTTGTTTGCGGGTTTTGGCTTCGGCAAGCTCCACCGTGGCTTTGCCGAGGTTGTTCATGATTTGCCAGTATTTCCACTGGTACACCTGCTCCTGCCGCTCCAACATCGCCATATTGTGTTCCTTGGCGTAGTTGAGCAATTTGTCGTTGGCGCTTTTCAGTTCTTGCGAGAGCCGGTTGATTTCGCGCGTCAACATCAGCAGCGCGGACTCGGAACTGGCCGCGCGTTGCTCCTCCCGGAAGCGAAAGTATTCCTCCGCCAACGCATTGGCAAAGTCCCGCGCAAAATCCCGCGACGGACTGTCCACCGAAATCAAAATGATCTGAGTGCCGCGAATCGGACTGATTTTCAGGTTGGTCAGGTTTTCCCGGACCTCGTCGTCGGTCTTTTTCAACCGCTGCTGGACGCGGCGGAGCATGGTGGGGCTGGACATGATTTCGACCTGGGTCGAGTAAAACGACCGTTCATCCTCGCGGCTCAGTTCCGCCGACGGCAGGGCCGCGCCGGCCGAGGTGACGAGCAGTTTGCAGTTCGCCCGCCAGATGGATTGCCGGGTGAAGAGAAACGCCGTGGATGCCGCCATGCTCAGCAGAAAGCAGATCAACACCAGCCATTTCCGTTTCAGGATGATGGCCAGATACTCTTTGATGTCCACGGACTCGGCGCGAGACTCGCTGGGGTTGGGGCCGGTCATTGCCATAGTGTACCTCAAAAATTGATCAGTTTCTCCGGCACAATGATCCAGTCGCCGTTGCGCAGCGGGATGTCCTTCTCAAATTCGCCCCGCTTCATGATCCGCGTGACGTCAATGATCGTTTCGTATTTCTTGCCGGCTTCGTCGTACCGAATCAACTTCACTTTTCCCCCGTTGCCGAAGGTGGCCAGGTTCCCGGCCGCAATGATGGCCTTGGTGACGGTGAATCGTTCATCATTCGGCAGCAGCAGCGGCCCCGGCCGGTTCACGCTGCCCAACACGTACACCACTCCGCCGCCGACCGCGGAGCCTTCGATCGCCACCCGCACCGTGGCCGTCTTGAAATAATCGCGCTCCAACTGGGTTTTGATCTGTTGCGCCACCTCGTCGGGAGTCAACCCGGCCACCTCGAGTCGCCCCAAGGGCGGATAATCAATCGCGCCGCTGTTCGGCACCACGATCTGCCGGCTCAAGCTCCGGTCCTCTTCGACGGTAATGCTGAGAATCATCCCGGCGGCAATGATCCGCGGCCGCACATTCATGGCGGGTTCGTTGGTGGCCGCGCCCGCCGCACCGGGCGGCAAAACCGGTTCCCCCATCACGCGCAACGCCGGCGGCGGCCCTTGTTTGGCCGAACCCCGCCCGGCCGGGCCGGCGGTCGTCCGCGCAAACTCCCCCGGCGACAGGGGACCGCTGCGGGGACCGTAACAACCAGCGACCGCCACCAGGCCAATCGCCGCCATCAATCTGATTGACATAACCGCCGCATCTTACCCGCTGCGTTCCGAACGGTCAAGGCTGGCGCAACCTCCTCTGCCACAATCTGCTCGCCGGCCGGCCCGGTCGCTGGTAACCTGCCGGCCATGGAACCGCTCGTCCTGATTCTGAGCCTGCTGACCCTCGCGGCGGTCGTGGTGATGTTGGCGGTGTTTCTGCGCGAACGAAACAAGCCGGTCGCGCCCGACCAGTCGCTGCTCCTGATGCAGCAGCAACTCACCGCCTTGCAGGACCGGCTCGACAAATTCGGCCAGACCGTCGCGGAGAATCTGCAGTCGTCCACGACGGCCATGAACACCCGGCTCGACAACGCCGCGAAAGTCGTCGGCGATCTCCGCGAGAAAGTCGGCCAAATCCACGAAGTCGGCAAGGCGGCGGCGGAATTGGTCAACATCCTCCGCGCCCCGAAACTGCGCGGCGGCATGGGCGAACTGTTCCTCGGCGACCTGCTCGCGCAAATCCTGCCGCCCGAACATTACCGGCTCCAGCACCGGTTCAAGAGCGGCGAGGCCGTGGACGCCGCGCTGCACATCGGCCACCGGCTCGTGCCGGTGGACGCGAAGTTTCCCTACGAAAACTTCCGGCGGGTCGTCGAGGCCGAGACCGACGCCGACCGGCAAGCCGCCCGGAAACAGTTCCTCCGCGACGTGCGGAAACACGTGGACGCCATCGCCGCGAAATACATCCTGCCGGACGAGGGGACGTATGATTTCGCGTTGATGTACGTGCCCGCCGAGAACGTCTATTACGAAACGATCATCAAACAGGAAGCCGGCGACGAACACGAATTGTTCCACTACGCGCTCCAACGGCGGGTCGTGCCGGTCAGTCCGAACAGTTTTTACGCCTACCTCCAAACCATCCTGCTCGGCCTGCGCGGGATGCAGGTCGAGGAAAAAGCGCAGGAAATCCTCGCGGCGCTCGGGCGGTTGCGCGGCGATTTCGACAAGCTGGCCGACAACTTTCGCGTCCTCGGCAAACATCTCACCAACGCCACCGGCAGCTACGCCGACATGGAAAAGTCGCTGACCAGACTCGACGCCAAGCTGGGGCAAATCGAAGATGGCAACGCCACGCCGTCCCTTCCGTCATAGACTCACTGCGCACCGCCCAAAAGTAATTTCCGAAAGGCGTGGGGCAAGCTTCCCGCCTGCCCGTTGATTGGCGGGGGGCAACCCGGATGGTTGCCCCACGGGCGCCCAGCAAAGTTTTGATGGAGGGTGCGTTTTGTCGGGCGCGAATGCCCCCAGCCCCGACGCCGTTTTCGGGGCGGGGGGGCGCGCCGTGTGCGGTGGCATCCACAGCGGCGGGGCCGGCGTTGACCGGGGGGGCGGCTTCTCGTATTCTCCGGGCGGGATGAACACCGCGATGCTCCAACAGCTCGGCGTGTCGCTGTTGCTCGGCTTGCTTGTCGGCCTCCAACGCGAACGCGCGCGCGCCACGCTGGCCGGCATCCGCACGTTTGCCCTGCTGACCGTCTGCGGCACCGTGTGCGCCTGGCTGGGCGGGTGGGTGGTGGTGGCGGGGTTGGCCGTCGTGGGCGGGTTGTTCGCCACCGGCTACTTCGCGCGGGCGCGCGGCGGGGACCCGGAGACGGGGCTGACGACCGAGGTGGCCGGCGTGTTGATGTTCGCCCTCGGCGCGTATCTGGCGACCGGGCCGCTGCCGGTCGCGGTGGTCTGTGGCGGCGCGGTCGCGGTGATGTTGCAATGGAAACAGCCGTTGCACGAGTTCGTGCGCGGCCTGGACGAACGCGACGTGGCGGCGATCATGCAGTTTGTGTTGATCACGCTGGTCATCCTGCCGGTGCTGCCGAACCGGCCGTTCGGCCCGTTCGCCGTGCTCAACCCGTTCCAGATCTGGCTGTTGGTGGTGTTGATCGTCGGGCTGAACCTGACCGGCTATGTGGTGTACAAACTGGTGGGCCACCGGGCCGGCACGATCCTCAACGGCGTGCTGGGCGGATTGGTGTCGAGCACGGCCACGACGGTGACGTTTGCCCGCCGGCCGACCGGCGCGGCGGCGCTGGTGATTCTGTTGGCTTCGACGGTCATGTACGCCCGGCTGTTGGTGGTGATCGGCACGGTGGCCCCGGACCGGTTCGTGGATCTCGCGGCGCCCATCGCCATCATGCTCGCGTTGTGCCTGGCAATAGCCGCCGCCACCTTCCGGCGGGAACGCGCTGAACAGTCCGAGGCCGCGCCCCACGGCAACCCGGCGGAACTGAAATATGCGCTCGGATTTGCCGCGCTGTTCGCCTTCCTGTTGCTGGTGGTCGCCGCCGTGAAAAACACCTTCGGCACCAGCGGCCTCTACGTGGTGGCCGGCATTTCCGGCCTGCCGGATGTGGACGCCCTCACGCTCTCGACCCTGCAACTGCTCAACAGCGGCCGGCTCGACACGGCGACCGGCTGGCGGCTGATCGTGCTGGCGTCGCTGGCCAACTTCGTGTTCAAGGCCGGCATTGTGGCGGCGCTCGGCAGCCGGCAGTTGTTCCAAAACATCGCCGTCCGCTTCGGGCTGGTGATTCTCGGCGGCATCGCGCTGATGCTGTTCTGGCCGCGGTGAACATCGTCCTGCTCATCGCGGCGCTGGCCGTTCAGGAGGTCATCAGCCTGCAGGTCAGTCTCGACCGGCTCGGGTTTTCGCCGGGCTGCATTGATGGTCGGCTGGGCGGTCAGACCCGGACGGCGTTGCTCGCGTGGCAGGAGGCGAATGGCTTGCCGGCCCAAGCCGAAGCCGACGCCCGGTACATGCCGGTGTTGTTGCCGGACGAATTCCTCTACACCAACGTCGTCGTCACCGCCGAGGACCTGGCGCAACTCGGTCCGTTTCCCCAAGACTGGCTCGAGCGCTCCAAGCTGCCGGCGATGCAATGCGAGACGGTGATGGAACTTCTGGCCGAACGGTTTCACTGCCGGCAGGCGTTGCTGAAAACCTTGAACCCTCATTGGAGCAACGCGGTGGCCGGCGCGACGTTCCGCGTGCCGGATGTGCTCGACCGGGCTGTGCGCCCGCGGCCGGCGGCCAAACTCCGGGTGTTTCTGGCGCAGAAGTTCATCCGCGCCTACGATGCCGACGGTAAAATCCTCGCGCATTTCCCGTGTTCCATCGCGGCAAAAGAGGAGAAGCGGCCGGTCGGCACGTTGACCGTGACCACGGTGGCGTTGCATCCCAATTACACGTACGATCCGGTCAACTTTCCCGAACTGGACGAAGTGCAGCGCGGCTACGGCAAGTTGATTGTGCCGCCCGGCCCAAATAATCCGGTCGGCACGGCGTGGATCGGTCTGAGCAAATCCGGCTACGGTATCCACGGCACGCCGTATCCCGAAGACATTGGCCGGACGGAATCGCACGGCTGTTTCCGGCTGGCGAACTGGAACGCCGAGCGCCTCGCCCGGATGGTCGAGATCGGCACGCCGGTTGAAGTCGTTGCGGAGTAGTTTAGACTGATTGTCATAAATCGTTTCCGCTGAGTGGGGCAACCATCTTGGTTGCCCCTTCGCCAATCAACGGGCAAGCGGGAAGCTTACCCCACGTTGCTCGGAAACTGCTTTTGGCAATTGGTCTAGTGGCCGCGCAACACGGTCTTGGCGCGCGCCATTTTATCCACGCTCAGGATCATCACGCCGTTGGCCGCGCCGGGGGGCGTGGCGGTGTAAGCATATTCGATGTTGATCTTGTGGCGGGCGAGTTTGCGGGCGATCTCCGCCAGCTCACCGGGCTTGCTCTTGCCTTCGATCAGCAGCACGTCGCGTTCGATCACCATCACGCCGTGGTCGCCGAGCAAATGAATCGCCCGGTGCGGGTCGCTCACGACCATGCGGATCACCGCGTGATCCACGGCGTCGGATACCGAGAGGGCATGGATGTTGATGCCTTGCCGGGCGAGTGCGTCCGCCAGCGCGGCCAACCGTCCGGGTTTGTTTTCGAGGAACAACGAGAGCTGGACAACTGTTTTCACCGCACACCTCCGAGGGTTGAAGTTTTCTGATTCATCATCGGCTCGTTGGCGCGGGTCGTCAAGCCCCGCCCCCGCTTCACCGGCGGCGGTCACCGCAGGTCTTGCAGGCCCAACGCGATTCTGGGGAGGAAGTATTGCTTGCAAGTCGGCGTCTCGGTGGCGATATGTTGCGCCGATGAGGGAGGATTTACTTGTTGGGGAGGTGCCGGCCCGGTTGCGCGCCCGGCCCGAAGTGCATCAGCTTGGCGCCGACCCCTGTTTGTTCAGCGTTCGCAGCGATCTGGCGATGGACGGGACCGCGGCTGAAGTGTGGTTGATCGTGACCCCGGCCAAGGCGTTTGTGCTGGCCGCCAGTAACGCCACGAACGAGGTCTTCCTGCTCAAGAACGTGCAGAAGGTGCGGACGTTCCAGACTGTCGGCAGCGCGTTCCTCCAATTCCTGATTGATGGCGTGTATGTGGACGTCGTGCGCTACAGCAACGCCTGCCGGGAGATGTTTGGCCGGGCTCAGGTGCAACTGCAGCGCCTGATCGAAGGCAAACCAGTCCAGCTCGAAGCGTTGAAGCAGCCGAGCGAGTTGATCTGCCCGGCTTGCGGGCTGCCGTTGCCGGCGCGCCGGGCGGCTTGTCCGCGGTGTGCGGGCGGCAAGAGCATTTTCTTCCGGTCGGTGGGGCTGATGAAGGAGTACCAGGGATTCATCGTGCTGTTGTTGGGCATGATGATCGTCGGGGTCGGACTCGATCTGGTGCCGCCCTATCTGACGCGCATCCTCGTCGACAAGGTGCTGACGCCGAAGCAGCACATTGATTGGCTGCCGCTGATTTTGTTGGGACTCGTCGGCGCGTCGTTGGGCCGGCAACTCCTGAATGTGTTCATCGGGCGGACGAGCAGTTTCATCGGCACGCGCATCACCAAGGAGCTGCGCGAGCGGTTGCAGCGCAAGTTGATGAGCTTGAGCGTGGATTACTACGACCGGCATTCGGCCGGCAGCTTGATGAGCCGGGTGTTGTATGACGTGGATTATTTTCAGGGATTCGTGTCGCAGGTGGCGCAGGGATTCTTGCTGAACGTGATTCTCGTGCTCGGGATCGGCGCGGTGTTGTTCACGATGAACTGGCATCTGGCGCTGCTGGTGTTGTTGCCGGTGCCGTTCGTGGTGGTGGGGACGATGTTTTTCTGGAAGCACATTTACCCGCGGTATTACCGGCTCTGGGACAGCCAGTCAAAGATGTCGCAACGGCTGACCGGTCTGTTGCAGGGGATCCGGCTGGTGAAGTTGTTTGGGCAGGAGGAACGCGAACAGCAACGCTTCAGCGAGTCCGCGCAGTACATGCAGGAGGCGCGGCGCTCGGTCGAAATGAGCACGGCGACGTTCGGGCCGTTCATGGGATTTGTGTTTGGGCTGGGCGGCTTGATCATCTGGTACGCGGGCGGGCATCGGGTCTTGGAAGGCGAGATCACGCTCGGGACGTTGATGGCGTTTTTCGGGTACATGGGCATGTTCTACGGGCCAATCTCAGCGATGAGCATGTTCTCGAACTGGCTGACCGGCTTTTTGTCCGCCGGCCAACGCATCTTCGAAGTGCTCGATGCCAACGTCAGCGTGGCCGAGGACCGCAACGCCGTCCGCCTGCCGGACCTGCGCGGCGCGATCGAACTGCGCAACGTCACCTTCGGCTACGACCCGTACAGCCCGGTCCTCAAAGGCGTCTCGATCAAGATCGAGCCGGGGCAGTTTGTCGGCATCGTTGGCAAGAGCGGGTCCGGCAAGACCACGCTGGTGAATCTGATCTGCCGGTTCTACGATGCGCAGGATGGCCAGGTGCTCATTGATGGCGTGGACGTCCGCCAGATCGCCCAGCACGACATTCACCGACACGTGGCGCTTGTGCTCCAGGAACCGTTTCTGTTCCGGGCGACGATCATGGAGAACATCGCCTATGGCCGGCCCGACGCCCCGCCCCTGGCCGTGATGGACGCCGCGAAGGCTGCCAACGCCCACGACTTCATCGCGCGCGCCCCGGCCGCCTACGACACCCGGCTCGGCGAACGCGGCGCCGGTCTGTCCGGCGGCGAACGCCAGCGCGTCAGCATCGCCCGGGCGTTGTTGTGCAACCCGAAGATTCTGATCCTCGACGAAGCCACCTCGTCCGTGGACACCGAATCGGAACAGGAAATCCAAAAGGCGCTCGCCGTCTTGTGCAAAGGCCGCACAACCATCGCCATCGCCCACCGACTCTCCACGTTGAAGAACGCCGACGTCATCTACGTGATCGACGACGGCAAGATCGCCGAGTCCGGCTCGCATGAGGAGTTGCTGGCCAGGAAAGGCGTCTACCACAACCTCGTGCGCATCCAAACCGAGTTGGCCCGGCTGGAGTCCTGATGACCACCCCGACTGCTGACAATTACCTCGCCGCGACCGGCGTTCGCCGGCTGGAGCCGGCCACCACGAAGATTTTCGAGGGCGCGTTCTCTCTGTTGCATTGCCACGTCACCGGCGAGCCGACGTACCGGGGCGTGTTTGCGGTCTTGATGTTCCCGATCCGATTCCCCAACCGGTACATCTCGCTGTGGTACACCGACGACCGCGACAAGATCCGTGAGATCGGCGTCATCGCCGACCTCGCCGCGTTCCCCGCCGAAACGCAAACGCTGGTGCGCAGGACGTTGATGAAGCACTATCATGAGCGGACCATCACCCGCATCCACGAGGTCCGGCTCGAATACGGACTGCTGTTTTTTCGTGTCGAAACCACGACCGGCCCGGCCGAGTTCATGATGCCGTGGCGCCACGATCGCGCGGAGGACTTCGGCGCGAACGGCAAAGTCCTCCTTGACGTCAGCGACAACCGCTTCATTATTCCCGACGTGCTTGCCCTTCCGCCGAGCGACCAGCAGCGGCTCACTAGTTACATCTACTGGTAAGTTTGGCGGCCCCTGAGTTTTCGGCACTTTGCCGGCAACCCGCCGGGCACACACAACGGGGGTTGCGCGGTTTTGACCGCTGTTGAAGCGTCCTTTGCCCGCCCAATCGCCGAGATGACGTCGCGTATTGACAACCCAGCCCTGAACATGTATTAGTAATGCCGATAAAAATCGGATGCAAGTTCATAATTTCTAATGCAAGTTGAAACGCTGAAGATCTTTTGCGACGTGGTCCGGCTGCGGAGTTTCTCCCGCGGAGCGGCGGAAAACGGCATTTTGCAGTCCGCAGCCAGCCAGGCAGTCCATCAGTTGGAGAAACGACTGGGCGTGACGCTGATTGACCGGTCGCACCGGCCGTGGGATTTGACGGCGGAAGGGCGGCGGTTCTACGAGGGATGCCGGGAGGTGCTCGACCGGTACTACCAACTGGAGGCGGAGATTCGGCACGCGGGCAATGGGCAGGCGGCACTGGTGCAGGTCGCGGCCATTTATTCGGTCGGGTTGGGCGACATGAACCAGTGCCTCGAATCGTTTCAGGCGGATCATCCGCAGATCCGGGTGCGCATCGAGTATCTGCATCCCGACCGGGTGTTCGACCGGGTGTTGGCGGGCGAAGCGGATTTGGGGATTGTGTCGTTCCCCCCGGCCCGCCGGGAACTCGCGGTGATCCCGTGGCGGCGCGAGCCGATGGTCGTGGCCTGCCCGCGCGGCCATCCGCTCGCGCAATTCAGCGCCATCCCGCCGCACGACCTCAACGGGATGAAATTCATCGCGTTCGACAAAGACCTGCGCATCCGCCGCGAGGTGGACCGGTTTCTGAAACAGCACGGCGCAACCGTGGAGGTCGCGCTCGAATTCGACAATGTGGAAGCGATCAAACGGGCGGTCGAGGCGGGCGCGGGCGTCTCGCTGTTGCCGGCGCCGACGATGACGCGCGAATTGCAGACGGGCACGTTGGCGGCGGTGGCGTTGGCCGAGGCGGAGTTTGTGCGGCCGCTGGGCATCATTCACCGGCGCGGCAAACGACTGTCGGCCGCTGCTCAACAATTCATCGAGCGTCTTCAAGCCGAATCGCAAAGGGAAATCTAACCAATGAATAGTTCCGGTCACGCGCCCGCTGTTGTCGGCCGACTCTTTGAGTCGGCGGATTCCGCGGCACACCCGCCGCTTCACAGAAGCGGCCTGCAACAAATGCCTGCGGCCACCGGCTTGTACGATCCGCGGTTTGAACATGACGCCTGCGGCGTCGGGTTTGTCGTGGACATTCAGGGTCGCCGGTCGCACGCGATTCTGGCCGACGCGTTGCGGATGCTGGTCAACCTGCGGCATCGCGGCGCGTGCGGGTGCGAGCCGGACACGGGCGACGGCGCGGGCGTGTTGTTCCAAGTGCCGCACGAGTTTTTCGTCGAGAAATGCGGGCAGGTGGGGTTCCGGTTGCCGGGCCGCGGCCAGTACGGCGTCGGCATGATTTATCTGCCGCCCGATCCGGTCGCCCGCTACAAAGCGGAAAAACTGTTCGAGGAAATCGTGGACCACGAGGGGCTGCAGTTCCTCGGTTGGCGCAGCGTGCCGGTCAACGACGCCACGCTGGGCCGCACGGCCCGGTATGGCGAGCCGATCATCCGGCAGGCATTCATCGCGCGGCCGGCAGAGTTGGCCGACGACCTCGCGTTCGAGCGCAAACTGTATGTCGTCCGCAAGCAAGCCGAAAAAGGCATCCGGTATTCGGGGATCAAGGGCGGCGACTGGTTTTACGTGGCGAGCTTGTCCTGCCGGACCATTGTGTACAAAGGCATGTTGATGTCCGAGCAACTCACGGATTTCTATCCCGAACTGCGCGAGCCGTCGCTGGAAACGGCCTTGGCGCTGGTGCATTCGCGGTTCTCGACAAACACGTTTCCCAACTGGTCACGGGCGCATCCGTACCGGTACCTGGCCCACAACGGCGAGATCAACACGTTGCGCGGCAACGTCAACTGGATGCACGCCCGGCAGGCCCAGCTCGCCTCGCCGGTCTGGGGCGACGACATCAAAAAACTGTTCCCGATCATCTGCGAGGACGGCAGCGACTCGGCGATGTTGGACAACATGATCGAGTTCCTCGTCCTGTCGGGCCGGTCGCTCCCGCACGCGATGATGATGTGCATTCCCGAACCGTGGGAGAACCACGAATCCATGCCGGCCGACAAACGGGCGTTCTACGAGTTTCACTCCTGCCTGCAAGAACCGTGGGACGGCCCGGCCTCGGTGGCGTTCACCGACGGCGTCCAGATCGGCGCGTGCCTCGACCGCAACGGGCTGCGGCCCTCCCGCTATTACGTGACCAAGGACGACCGGGTGATTCTGGCCAGCGAAGTCGGCGTGCTCGACGTCGCGCCCGACAACATCGCCCGCAAAGGCCGGTTGCAACCAGGCCGGATGTTCCTCGTGGACACGCACGAAGGCCGGATCATCGCCGACGACGAACTGAAATCGAAAATGGCCGCCGAGCATCCGTATCAGTTGTGGCTGGAACAGAATCTTGTGCATGTGGAGGAGTTGCCGGAACCGCCACCCATGCCGGAGCCGGACCATCACACCGTTCTCCAACGCCAACAGGCGTTCGGCTACACGTTTGAGGACTTGCGGTTTCTCGTCGGCCCGATGGCGCGCGACGGCGTCCAGCCGATCGGCTCGATGGGCAACGACGCGCCACTCGCCGTGCTCTCGAACAAACCGCAATTGCTCTACAATTATTTCAAGCAACTCTTCGCCCAGGTCACCAACCCGCCGCTCGATTGCATCCGCGAGGAAATCATCACCTCGACCGTCACCCGGCTCGGCGCCGAGTCGAACCTGCTCGACCCGAAACCGACCAGTTGCCGGGTGATTGAGTTGGACACGCCGATCTTGACCGAGGACGAACTCGCCAAGATCGAGCACCTCGACCGGCCGGGGTTCAAGCCGATCCGGCTGCCGGTGCTGTTCCCGGCCCACGCGGGCGCAACCGGGATGGAACAGGCGCTCGACGAATTGTTTGCCCGCGCCCGCGCCGCGATTGCGGACGGTTACAATCTGTTGATTCTGTCGGACCGGGGCGTGGACGCCGAACACGCGGCGTTGCCGGCGTTGCTGGTGGTGGCGGGGTTGCATCATCATCTGATTCGGGACGGCTCGCGGACCCGGTGCAGCATCATCCTCGACAGCGGCGAACCGCGCGAGGTGCATCATTTCGCGTTGTTGATCGGCTACGGCGCGAGCGCCATTTGCCCGTATCTGGCCTACGAAACCATTGAGGACATGATCCGGGAAGGCTTGCTGACCGGCGTGGATCACAAGACCGCCATCAAGAACTACCGGAAAGCCGTCGCCAAGAGCGTCGTCAAAACCATGGCCAAGATGGGCATCTCGACGATTCAGAGTTACCGGGGCGCGCAGATTTTTGAGGCCATCGGGTTGAACAGCGCGTTTGTGGACAAGTATTTCACCTGGACCGTCAGCCGCATCGGCGGCGTCGGGCTGCCGGAGATCGCCGCGGAGACGTTGCAGCGGCATCGGGCGGCGTTTCCCGACCACGGCGCGCCGGCGGACACGCTCGACACCGGTGGCCAGTATCAATGGCGGGCCGACGGCGAGTATCATCTGTTCAACCCGGAAACGATCCATCTGCTCCAACTCGCCACGCGGACGGGCGATTACGAGACGTTCAAGAAATACAGCGCGTTGGTCAACGACCAATCCCGGCATCACTGCACATTGCGCAGCCTGCTCGATTTCAAGTGGGCCGAGAATCCGATCCCGCTCAATGAAGTCGAGTCGGTGGATTCCATCGTCAAACGGTTCAAGACCGGCGCGATGAGCTACGGCTCGATCTCGAAAGAAGCGCACGAAGCGTTGGCGGTGGCGATGAACCGGCTTGGCGGCAAGAGCAATACCGGCGAAGGCGGCGAAGACCCGGCCCGGTATGTGCCGGAGCCGAACGGCGACTCGAAGAACTCCGCCATCAAACAGGTCGCCAGCGGCCGGTTCGGCGTGACGAGCGATTATCTGGTGCATGCGCAGGAGTTGCAGATCAAAATGGCGCAGGGCGCGAAACCGGGCGAAGGCGGCGAGTTGCCGGGGCGCAAAGTCTATCCGTGGATCGCCAAGACCCGGCACAGCACGCCGGGCGTCGGCCTCATCTCGCCGCCGCCGCACCATGATATTTATTCCATCGAAGACCTCGCGGAACTCATCCACGACTTGAAAAACGCCAACCGGCACGCCCGGATCAGCGTCAAACTCGTCGCCGAGGTCGGGGTCGGCACGGTCGCCGCGGGCGTGGCGAAAGCGCACGCGGACGTAGTCCTCATCAGCGGCCACGATGGCGGCACCGGCGCGTCGCCGCTTTCCTCGATCAAACATGCCGGTATCCCGTGGGAGATCGGGCTGGCCGAAACGCATCAAACACTCGTGCTCAACCGGCTGCGCAGCCGGATCGTGGTCGAGGCCGACGGCCAGTTGAAGACGGGCCGCGACGTGGTGATCGCCGCGCTGCTCGGCGCGGAAGAATTCGGCTTCGCCACCGCGCCGCTCGTGACGCTCGGCTGCATCATGATGCGCGTCTGCCACCTGAACACCTGCCCGGTCGGCGTCGCGACGCAAGACCCGCGGTTGCGGGCGCGGTTCAGCGGGAAACCGGAGTACGTGGTGAATTTCATGCGGTTCATCGCGCAGGAAGTCCGGGAACTGATGGCGCAACTCGGGTTCCGCACGTTGAACGAAATGATCGGGCGCGCGGACCGGCTCGACGTGAAGAAGGCGATTGACCATTGGAAGGCGCAGGGGCTGGATTTCAGCAAGATTCTGGCGCGACCGGAACTCGAAGAGGAAACCGGCCGCCATTGCACCGACCGGCAAGACCACGGTCTCGACCGGACGCTCGACATGACTGTGTTGCTGGAGCGTTGCCGGCCCGCATTGGAACGCGGCGAAAAGGTCCGCGCCACGTTGCCCATCCGCAACGTTCACCGCGTTGTCGGCACGATGACCGGCAGCGAGATCACAAGGAAATACGGCCCGCAAGGATTGCCGGACGACACGATTGAACTGACGTTCCAGGGCAGCGCCGGGCAGAGCTTCGGCGCGTTCATCCCGCGCGGCATGACGCTCATCCTCGAAGGCGACGCCAACGATTACGTCGGCAAGGGACTCAGCGGCGGCAAGATCATCGTCTATCCGCCCGCCGGCAGCACGTTCGTGGCGGAGGAAAACATCATCATCGGCAACGTCGCCCTCTACGGCGCGACCAGCGGCGAGGCGTACATCCGCGGCGTCGCCGGCGAACGGTTCTGCGTCCGCAACAGCGGCGCGACGGCGGTGGTCGAAGGCGTCGGCGATCACGGCTGCGAATACATGACCGGCGGTCGGGCGGTGATTCTCGGCGCGACCGGCCGCAACTTTGCCGCCGGCATGAGCGGGGGCATCGCCTACGTGCTCGACGAAGCCGGTGACTTCGCCACCCGCTGCAATAAGGACATGGTCGGCCTCGGTAAACTGACCGACCGCGACGAGATCGAAGAACTGCGTCAGATCATTGCCCGGCACGGCGACGCGACGAAGAGCACCCGGGCATGGAAGATTCTGGCCGAGTGGGACCGGTTCGTGCCGAAGTTTGTGAAAGTGTTGCCGAAAGACTACGCGCGGGCGCTGGCCGCGTTGCAGAAGGCCAAGGCCGCCGGCCTGACCGGCGACGAAGCCGCCGCCGCCGCGTTCGAGGAAAACGTCAAAGACGTGTCGCGTGTGGGAGGAAATTGATGCTGCATTCGCACAACGGCCTTCCCCCTCACCTTGCTCCTCTCCCCCGGCGGACGGGGGAGAGGGTCAGGGTGAGGGGCAGGGCGAGAGGACTTGATTCATGGGTAAACCAACCGGATTTTTAGAAATCGAACGCGAACTACCGGCAGATGCAGCGCCGTTGGAACGGATCAAGCACTGGTGCGAGTTTCATGAGCATTTGCCGGAGGACAAACTCCGGGCGCAGGGCGCGCGGTGCATGGATTGCGGAATTCCGTATTGCCACGTCGGACGCATCCTCAACGGCGCGGCCAGCGGCTGCCCGATCAACAACCTCATTCCCGAATGGAACGACCTCGTGTACCGGGGCCTCTGGAAAGAAGCGCTCGAACGGCTGCACAAGACCAATAACTTCCCCGAGTTCACCGGCCGGGTCTGCCCGGCCCCGTGCGAAGGCTCGTGCACCGTCGGGATGCACAGTCCGCCGGTGACGATCAAACAAATCGAGTGCGAGATCATTGACCGCGCGTTTGCCAACGGTTGGGTGACGCCACGGCCACCGGCCCGACGCACCGGCAAACAGGTGGCCATCGTCGGCTCCGGTCCGGCCGGGTTGAGTGCGGCGGCGCAGTTGAATCAGGCCGGCCACGAAGTGACGGTGTTCGAGCGGGCCGACCGGGTGGGCGGGTTGCTGATGTACGGCATCCCGAACATGAAGCTCGACAAGAACGAAGTCGTCCTGCGCCGCATCCGGTTGCTGGAACAGGAAGGCGTGAAGTTTGTCGTGAACACCGAGGTCGGCAAGAACTATCCCGCCCGGCAACTCTTGAAGGATTTTCACGCCGTGGTGCTGGCGACCGGGGCGACAAAGCCGCGCGACCTTAAAGTTCCCGGCCGCGACCTGCCGGGCGTGCATTTTGCGATGGAGTTTTTGACGGCGAACACGAAGGCGTTGCTCGATGGACAAGAATACCGGCTTGCCGCAGACAAGGATGTGGTGGTCATCGGTGGCGGGGACACCGGGACGGATTGCGTCGGCACGAGTTTGCGGCAGGGGTGCCGGAGCATCACGCAACTGGAGATTTTGCCCAAACCGCCGCTCGAACGCGCGCCGAACAATCCGTGGCCGGAATGGCCGAAGATTTACCGGATGGATTACGGCCAGGAGGAAGCCGCCGCGAAATTTGGCGCCGACCCGCGGCAGTATCTCGTGACGGCAAAACGGTTTCTCGGCGACGGGCAGGTGACCGGCGTCGAGATTGTCAATGTCGAGTGGACCAAGACCGGTCCGCAACCGGTGCCCGGTACGGAGCGGACGTTGCCGGCGCAGTTGGTCTTGCTGGCGATGGGTTTCCTTGGTCCGGAAGAGACGGTCTTGAAAGACCTCCGTGTCGAGCAGGACGAGCGCACGAACATCAAAGCCGAGTACGGCCGGTTCACAACGAACATTCGGGGCGTGTTCGCCGCCGGCGATTGTCGGCGCGGCCAGAGCCTGGTGGTCTGGGCGATCAACGAAGGCCGCGCCTGTGCCCGCGAAGTGGATCGGTATCTGATGGGCCAGACTGTTCAGCCCTGACCGGCTCGTGCTGTAACCGGAGTTGACCGCAGGCGGCGTTGATGGCGGTGCCTTTCTCGGTGCGCAACGTGGCCGTGACGCCGCGCTGTTGGAGGACGTGTTGGAAGGCTTTGCTGCGGGCCCGGTCGGGGCGGCGCCACGGCAGACCCGCGACCGGGTTGTACGGAATCAGATTCACCTTGGCGTGGAGCCGGGCGGCGAGCGCGGCGAGTTTGTGGGCTTGTTCGAGCGAGTCGTTCACGCCCTCGATCAGGATGAACTCGAAGGTCAACATCCGCCCCTTGGTGAGATGGTAGTACTCGCAGGCGGCGATGAGTTCGGCGAGGGCGTGCTTGCGGTTGACGGGCATGATCTGACTGCGCACATCGTCGGTGGCGCCGTGCAGCGAGACGGCCAATCGGATTTGCAGCGGGTCGTCGGCCAGTTGCCGGATGCGCGGGGCGAGGCCGACGGTGGAGAGAGTCATCTTGCGGGCGCCGATGCCGAGCGCCCACGGGGCGTTGAGGATGCGGAGCGCGCGGAGGACGTTGTCGTAGTTGGCCAACGGTTCGCCCATGCCCATGACGACGATGTTGCTGACGCGCTCGCCGCTGAGCCGTTGGACGTGCAACACCTGGTCCACGATCTCGGCGGCGGTGAGGTTGCGTTTCCAGCCGTGGAGACCGCTCGCGCAGAACCGGCAGCCGTAGGCGCAGCCGACCTGCGTCGAGACACACACCGTGTGCCGGTCGCTCTGGCTCGTCAGGCCGGGCGTGGCCGGGATCAGCACGGTCTCGATCAACGCGCCGTCGTGGAGTTGAAAAAGAAATTTCTCGGTGGTGTCGGTGGCCTGCCGGGTGTGGAGCGTTTGGACGGCGTTCAGTTCATACGCGGCGGCGAGTTGCTGGCGCAACGCCGCCGGCAGGTTGGTCATCGCGGCGAAGGACGGCGCCTGTTTTTCATAGACCCACTGCAAAATCTGGTCGGCCCGGTAGGGCGGGTCGCAGCGGGCGGCGAGTTCGTCGCGGTACAAACCTTTGAGGTTGGTGGTCACTGCCGGCAGTGTACCAAGATTTACAGCGCCGGCAATTCCTGCTACAACAGCGTCGCCATGCAACAACTCATTTCCCTGCCGCCCCGCATGGCGCGGGAGTTCGCCGCGCTCGAACCGGAACTGGCCCAGGAATGGTTTGCCGCCGCCGACCCGGTCGGCCGCCGGCTCGGTTCTGGCGGCGGCACCGCGCATCTGTTGCGCGCGGCGTGGCAGGCGACCGGCGGCGGGAAATCGTTTGCCGACTGGCTCCGCGGCTCCCGGAAACTGATGATTCACGGCGGCGGCCAGAGCCGGCGGTTGCCGGCCTACGCGGCGGTGGGCAAACCGTTGTTGCCGCTGCCGGTGATGCGATGGTCGCTGGGCCAGCGCCTGCGCCAAACGCTGCTCGAAGCGCAGGCGCCGTTCTACCGGCGCCTGCTCCAACAGGCGCCGGCCGCGACGGTGGCAATGGTCGCCAACGGCGATGTGTTGCTGCGCGGCGCCATCCCGGCCGTCTTGCCGGAGGCGGACGTGCTCGCCATCGGCCTGTGGGTGCGCCCGGAACAAGCCCAACACCACGGCGTTTTTTTCTGTCCGCGCCAGCAGCCCGACCGGCTCGCGTTTTTCCTCCAGAAACCTTCGCCGGCCACCATCCGGGAACTGGCCGGCCAATATCTGTTTCTCGTGGACACCGGCGTCTGGCTGCTCAGCGAGCGGGCGGTGAACGTGTTGTTGCGCAAGTGCGAGGCCGGTCCTTATGAACTCTACGCCGGCCTGGGCCTCGGCCTGGGCGCGACGCCGACGCAGCGCGACCCGGAGGTCAACGCGTTGACGAGCGCGGTCGTGCCGTTGCCGGACGGCGCGTTTTATCATTTCGGCACGAGCCGCGACCTGATCCAATCCGTCTCGGCGCTGCAGAACCTGGTCATGGACCAGACCAAACTCGGCCTCGTCAGCACGAAGCCGCATCCCGACCAACACACGCAGAACGCCACCGTCGAAGTCACCCTGCGCGCCGAGAACCACGGGTTGTGGATCGAAAACTCGCACATCCCGGCGACGTGGCAGTTGAGCTGCAACCACGTCTTGACCGGCGTGCCGGAGAACAACTGGACGTTGAAACTGGAGCCGGGCGCATGTCTCGACTTCGTGCCGGTCGGCAACAACCAGATCTGTGTCCGGCATTACAACATCGACGACTCGTTTGCCGGCGACCGGCAATATGCGCCGCTGTTCCCGGTCGTGCCCCGCGAGCAACTCGACGGGCCGACGGTCCAACGCATCCTCGCCGGCCACCCGCCCGCCGGTGACCGGCTCTCGGCGCACGAGCTGGCGGAACAGACCGACCTCGCCGCGTTGTATGCGCAACGCAACGCGAATCGGGAAAAAATACTGGCGCCGCTGGCGGCCCATCACGAGCGGAGCGTCTTTTACCGGCTCGACCTCGACGCCACCGCGGATTTGTACGCCGCCACGAAGCTGCCGTTACCGGCCGAATTGGCGGACGGCGAGCCGTTGAAGCGGATCCGCGACCGGATGTTCCGCGCGGCCGTGCAGCGGCGCCGGCAGGCCGGCGACTGGGAACAACATGAGGCCGCGGCGTTCCGGTTGTTGCGCGACCTGATTTTGCGGCAGACGGAACTCGCCCCGGTGCGGCCGGTGCGGCAGGTGTTGGACGACCAGATTATTTGGGGCCGCAGCCCGGTCCGGCTCGACCTGGCCGGGGGCTGGACCGACACGCCGCCGTACTGCCTCCAGTTCGGCGGGCAGGTCGTGAACGTCGCGGTCAACCTCAACGGCCAGCCGCCCATTCAGGTGTTCGCCCGGTTGACGGACCGACCGGAGCTGGTGCTGCGGTCGATTGACCTCGGCATCGAGGAACGCCTCCGCACCTTTGACGAACTCGCCGGATTCGAGAACGCGACCAGCGGATTCGCCATCGCCAAAGCGGCGTTGGCGCTCGCCGGTTTCCTCCCCCGGTTCCGCGACGGCGCGAAGTTCCCGACGTTGGAGGCGCAACTCCGGGATTTCGGCGGCGGCATCGAAATCGCGCTGCTCAGCGCGGTGCCGAAAGGCTCCGGCCTCGGCACCAGCAGCATCCTCGCGGCAACACTGCTCGGCACGTTGAGCGACCTGTGCGGGTTGAACTGGAGCCGGGAGGACTTGTTTGCCCGAACGCTCGCGCTCGAACAAATGCTCGGCGCCGGCGGCGGCTGGCAGGACCAGATCGGCGGCGTGCTCGGCGGCCTCAAACTCATCGAGACCGCGCCCGGCTTGGAACAGAAACCGACGTTGCGCTGGTTGCCGGACGATTTCTTCGGCCCCGATTATGCCGACCGGACGGTCTTGCTCTACTACACCGGGTTGACGCGCGTGGCGCGGGGGATTCTGAAGGAAATCGTGCGCGGGATGTTCCTCAACGCCCACGCCCGGCTCGAAGTGTTGGAGCAGACCGGCCAGAACGCCGCGTTCTGCGCCGACGCCATTCAACGGCACGATTGGGAGTCGTTTGCCGAAGCCATCCGCCGGACGTGGACGTTGAAACAGGAACTGGACCGCGGCACGAACCCCCCGGCCGTGCAGGCCATTCTCCAGCCGGTCGCCGACTATCTGGCGGCCGCGCAATTGCCGGGCGCGGGCGGCGGCGGGTACCTGTTGATGCTCGCGAAGGACGACGAAGCCGCGCGGCGCATCCGGCAGGTGTTGACGGCCCGCCCGCCCAACGCCAAAGCCCGGTTCGTGTCGTTGAACCTGTCGAAAATCGGGTTCGAGGTCACCCGGAGTTGACGGCCCGGCGCGCGGCTCAGAGTGCGCACAGGAACAGGTTGGCGGCCGACTGCATTTCTTCGGCGACCCTGGCTGCGAGCGGGGGTTTCGCCCGGTAGAACAACGCCAACACGCCCACGAGGTGTTGCCGCACCAAGATCGGACACAACACCAGGTACGGCAATTGGTGCTCCTGACAGAACCACGAGAGCGCCGCCGAAGTCCGCGCCGCGTAGTCGTCCATCCGGAGTATCTGTTTTTTCTCCGCCAAACAGTCAAAGCAGGGCGAGACGTAGGCCACCTTGGTCAACCGGTGCGCGACCGCGGCGTCGCCGGGGTGGACGCCGCGCAGTTGAAACGCGCGCCTGTCGTCGGTGGCGCTCCATACCGCCACGAGATCAGCCCCGAACAGTTGCTCCAGGTGGGCGAGCACGGTTTCGGGCAGCGTCTCGTTTCCCCGGTGATCCGCCAGTGCCTGCCACATCTGGTTGAACAGCCGCTGTCGTTCCCGGAGCGCCTCGTCCCTGCGTTCGTGTTCGGCCACCACCCGGTCGAGGTAGAGGCGGAATTCGGCGCCCGCCCAGCACAACGCCAACACCGCGCCGCTGACCACGGGCAGGTACATGGTGACATTCTGATGAGTGTCAGTGGTGAGACGCGCCGCGTGCAAAAATAATAACGCAATCACCACACCCAATCCATACAACGTGCGCCGCGAAGCGGAAGAAGTCAGATTTGGCCAGATTGGGACGGCGGAAACGATGGGTTGTTTCATGATCATGGTGATTTTGAGCAAACTTCATGCCTGCAACCCGGTCCCGGCAACCGGAATCAACGATCAGCCGCCGCCGAACCGCCGAACGGAATCATCTTGGCCTTGCGCAACGTCGCCACCGGCGGCGGCACCGCTTTGCGCGCTTTCGGCGGCGCATCCTCAACAACTAAGCCCGTCTCCCGCACCATTGCCGGGCGATGTTTCTCCCCGCGCTTGCTGCCTTGATACTGGATCAGATGCGGAATCACACCGCCACTGTATTACAACCTCTCCCGTCAAACCAGCTCTGCATCCGCCCGCCGACACGAAAACCGTAGCCACAGACGTGCCCGCCGTGGCAGGTTCACACGGATAGAAGCGGACAAACGGAACAGTTCAGTGGCGGTTGCCCGTGCCAGCCCCGAAATACCTCGGGGTAAACGTGGACTTTGTCGCTAGGCGGCAACGGGGCGGACAGCTACTTATTCCATTGCTTCGGCAGCTTTCCGCAGTGCGAGGAAAGCTTCTTTCAGAGCTTGGTTGACACCGCTGTCGGGTTCGCTCAGGACGAGTTCTTGATAGCGGTTTAGGAATTCTCCGCGGATGCGGTGGAACAGATGCAGGAAGTGGCGCAAAAAGGACAAGCAGTCGAGGATGGCAATTTCGACGCCGCCAAGCTCGGCGTATTGTGCGGCGGCGTAGGCCCGGACTTCAGGGTCAACCGGCTCGGTGGTGATGAAGATGTAGTTCTGGATGCCGGTGCCGTTCACGATCTTCTCGATGGCGATGTCAATGTCGCCCTTGGTGACAACCTTGTCCTTCATTTCGTAGGTGGTCACGACCTTATCGTCACCGAGCAAGGTGATTTCCACGTCGCCAAGCGCGCCGGTCTGTTTGTCGGCGGCGTTGTGTGGATTTAGACGCAGCACTCTCTCGCCCAGTTTCTCGGTGGCCGCTTGGTAGGCGGCGGCGACGATCAGGACAGGCAGGCGGCTGGCGTGTTTGCACTGCAAGTGTTGTTCGATCAAACGCACGATATCCTCAGACGAAAGCGGTAACTCGCTGGCGTCTTTTCGTAAGCCTTCCAGCAATGTTTCCAGCCGCTTCTTCCGCTGGTCGCGCTCGACCAACAGCAATCGGAGCGATTCGTCCAAGACGTCGCGCGCGGTCAACTTACCACGGTGGACGGCATCCAGAATGTCCAAGATGTACTCGTACATTTCAGCGGGGCGACCGCGCAACTTCTGGTCTTTGGTGAGGATGACGTTCTTGGTGCGAAAGCCGGGAGTCAGAAACGCCGTCGTGGGGCTGCACGGCAGCCGGTGACGCTGAATGATGGCAAAAACGTATTGCTCATCGTAGCCGCGACCGGAATAGGCGTTTCTCTTGGCTGCGCCGGTATAGACTTCGATGAATGGCTTCCGGATGTCCAGTTTCGGATTGTCCAGTTTGGCGAGCGCGCAAGCCATCAGAAAACGCGCACCTGCTCGGTTGCTCGGACAGCCAATCACATAAGCCAATTTCTTCCGAAGTGCCGCGTCGGCGATGAAAGACAATTCAAGGCGACCCGCAGCGCGTTTGACAGCGGCTTCGAGAAGCTTAGAGCAATCTTTACTGGTGGTCATTGCTGGCCTCAGTGGGATCGTAGTTCGTCCACAAGACCTCAACTCGCTTGCCCTTCGTGGCGTGGTTGGTTCGCGGCCCGACAACGGTCTTTCGCCATTTGGGAGTTGGATACAGCTTGTCCATCAGCGCACACTGATAGTTGGAGAGTGCGACCTTGCCGCGCACCCGATTCAACACCGCCGCCAACGCCTCATGTTCCTCGTCGCTCATCTCGTACCCGTAAGCGTTCAAATCCGTGCGCGTAGCGTGGACATACGGCGGGTCGCAGTAGAACAGCGTTCCCGGCGAGTCGTAGAGTCGAATCACGTCAATCGCCGGTCGGTTCTCGATTTGCACCCGCAACAACCGTTCCGCAATGGCCGGCAGATCTTCCACTGCGCCGAGCCACCGGCTGACCGCGCCGCTCATTCCGGCGCGGCTGGTGTTCTTGCAATTGGCCCAGCGACCGAGACTTGCCTTTTGCGCCAACCCCGTCCGTACCTGCCGGGCGCGCACGTAGAACCGCCGCGCCCGTTCCAACGCCGACACGTTGGGATCAAGCTGGCAGGCCAGCGCAAACTCCTCCCGCGAAAACGGCGTCAAGCCAATCGCCTCGATCAACCGCTCCTTTTCGTCGCGCAACACGCGGAAGAAGTTCACCACCTCGCCATCCAGATCGTTGTAGGTCTCAACCGGCGACGGCGGACGATTCAGCAACACCGCCGCCGACCCGCCGAACGGCTCGCAATAATGATGACAGGACGGTAACAGCGGCAGCAGCCAATCCAAGTGCGAAAACTTGCCCCCGTACCAGCCAAACGGAATCAGCTTGGCCTTGCGCAACGTCGCCACCGGCGGCGGCATCGCTTTGCGCGCTTTCGGCGGCGCTTCCTCGACAACTAAGCCCGTCTCCCGCACCATTGCCGGGCGATGTTTCTCCCCGCGCTTGCTGCCTTGATACTGGATCGGATGCGGAATCACACCGCCACTGTATCACAACCTCTCCCGTCAAACCAGCTCTGCATCCGCCCGCAGAAAGGAAAAAACGCGGCCACAAAGTTGCCTGCCGTGACCTGTTTACACAGATGTACGTGCAACGTCTGAGATTCTTCGGTGTGCTCAGAGATGACAAACGGTAGGGACGAGCCGGCGGCTCGTCCCTACCGGTATTCGTGAACATCCGTGTGAATCCGTGGCTACTTTTTTTCGGACTCTGAGCCTTCGGCGGCTTCTTCTTGTTGTTCGGTGATGACGCGGGCGATGGCCACCAGTTTGTCGCCTTCGTTCAAGGTCAGCAACTTCACGCCCTGGGTGTTGCGGCCGCAGATGCGGATGTCTTTACAACTGATCCGCACGGTCTGTCCCTGCGCAGTGCTCAGCATCACTTCGTCATTGTCGGTCACACTCAGCGCACCGACGACATCGCCGACTTTGTCAGTGGTCTTGATCGTGATGATGCCTTTGCCGCCGCGCGATTGGCGCCGGTATTCGTCGAACGGGGTGCGTTTGCCGATGCCGTGCTCGCCGGCCACCAGCAGCGTGGCGTTGGGGTCAACGATCTCAACGCCGACAACGTAGTCGCCTTTCTCGGGCCGGATGCCCCAGACGCCGGTCGCACCACGGCCCATGTCGCGGGCTTCTTCTTCGTGGAACCGGATACTCATGCCGTCTTTGGTGACAAGCACGACTTCGTTGTTGCCGTTGGTGAGTTTGACGCCGATGAGGCGGTCGTCTTTCTCGATGTTGATGCCGATGATGCCGCCTTTGCGGACGTTTTGGTAGGCGCTCAGGACGGTCTTTTTGACCAGCCCGTTGCGGGTGGCCATGAAGAGGTAGTCTTTGTCGGTGAACTCTTTGATCCGCAACAGCGCGGCGATTTTTTCGTCGGGCCGCAACTGGAGGAAGTTGGCGATGGACTTGCCTTTGGCGGCACGGCCCATCTCCGGTAGCTCATAGACTTTTTCGACATAGACGCGGCCGTCTTCGGTGAAGAACATGATGTCGTCGTGCGTGGAACAAACGAAGAGGTGTTCGATGAAGTCTTCTTCGCGTTGTTCCATGCCGATGACGCCTTTGCCGCCGCGGCGCTGGCTGCGATAGGCACTGACGGCGGTACGTTTGATGAAGCCCATGTGGCTGATGGTGACGATGCACGGTTCGTTGGCGATGAGGTCTTCGATGTTGATCTCGCCTTCGTCGGCCACGATGTCGGTGCGGCGCGGGTCGGCGTACTTGGCCTTGATGTCGAGCAACTCCTGTTTGACGACGCCCATGAGTTTGCGTTCACTGGCCAGCAGGCTCTGCAAGTAGGCGATGCGTTTGATCAACTCGGCGTATTCCTCTTCGATCTTGTCGCGTTCGAGGCCGGTAAGCTGATAGAGGCGGAGGTCAAGGATGGCGTTGGCTTGAATCTCGGAAAGTTTGAACTTGGCCATGAGCTTCGTCTTGGCCTGCTCGCGGTCGTCGGCTTCCTTGATGATCTTGACGACGGCGTCAATGTTGTCGAGCGCGATCCGGTAGCCTTCGAGGATGTGGGCGCGTTCTTCGGCTTTGCGCAATTCGAACTTGGTGCGGCGGGTGACGACTTCTTTGCGGTGCGCGATGTAACATTCGAGCATCTGTTTGATGTTCATCGTGCGCGGCTTGCCGTGGTCAATCGCCAGCATGATGACGCCGAAGGTGTCTTCGAGCTGAGTGTGTTTGTAGAGGTTGTTGATGACGACTTTCGGAATGGCGTCGCGTTTCAACTCGATGACGATGCGCATGCCTTCCTTGTTGGATTCGTCGCGGATGTCGGAGATGTCGTCGAGTTTCTTTTCGTTGACGAGGTGGGCAATGGATTCGATGAGGGCGGCTTTGTTGACGTTGTAGGGAATCTCGCTGATGATGATGCGTTCCTTGCCGCCTTTGACCTCCTCGACGCCGACCCGACCGCGGATTTTGAGCGAGCCGCGCCCGGTCAGCAGGTAATCTTTGATGCCCTGTTTGCCGCAAATCAGGCCGCCGGTGGGAAAATCCGGGCCTTTGATCAGCTTGGCGACCTTCTCCACATCGAGGTCCGGCTCATCAATGAGCGCGCAGCAGGCGTCAATCGTCTCGCCGAGGTTGTGCGGCGGGATGTTGGTGGCCATGCCGACGGCGATGCCAGTCGAGCCGTTGACCAGCAGGTTCGGGAACGCCGCCGGCAACACGACCGGCTCGACCTCCTTTTCGTCGAAGTTCGGCTGGAAATCCACCGTTTCTTTGTCGAGGTCTTTGAGAAGCTCCTCGGCGATTTCTTCGAGCCGGCATTCGGTGTAGCGGTAGGCAGCGGCCGGATCGCCGTCAATCGAGCCGAAATTGCCCTGTCCGTCAATGAGCGGGTAACGCATGGCGAAATCCTGCGCCATGCGGACGAGCGTGTCATACACGGAGGCGTCGCCGTGCGGGTGATATTTGCCGAGCACTTCGCCAACGACCTTGGCGCATTTCGTGTAGGGCCGGTTGTGGAGCAGCCCGATCTCGCGCATCGCATACAACACGCGGCGGCTGGACGGCTTCAACCCGTCCCGCACGTCCGGCAGCGCGCGCCCGACGATGACCGACATCGAGTAATCAATGTAAGCTTGCTGCATCTGTTCGCTGATATTGACCGGCGAAACTTTTTCATTCTGTGCGTACATGGTTGGTCAGTTCTCCTTGGATATTCTCAAATTCTCTGTGTTGTCATTCTGAGTGCAGCGAAGAATCTCTGTCGTTCTTTGCCGTTCGCATCATCCCCCTGCAACATTCCGGTAAGCCTTCTCAAACAATGGCAAGAACTCTTTCGTCTTCGTCTTGCCAGGTTTGATGTAGTAGACGGCATCCTTACCCCCGCTCCAAAAATAGTCGACTGGTCTCTTAACCAGCTTCGTGTCTTGCTTGGAAGCTCGAAAGAAGAATGAGAACTCGCGTTTCCCTTCCCACCAGACGCCAAAAGAACGAAAGAAACCGACCTTGAAAGCACAGGTGTTCTTGTTGAACTTCTTCTCGACCTTCCAGCCTCGCTTCTTTGCCAGCGCTTCAACCTCGGCAACATACCGCATGAACTGGTCGACGCTTTCGCTGCTATGATGCTCGCGGTAGAAATCTACGTCGTAGTTCTCTAACCCCCGAACAGTTCGTGGCGCACCATCGTCCTCACCGGCTTCGAGTTGATTGACGAGCAAGAGTGTATTCGACTTCTCCTCCCAACGTACAATCTCAATGAGGTCGGTCTCGTAGCGGACGCGCTGAACCATGTGAAGCGTCGAACGGTCGATCTCCGGTGCGATGATTACGATGCGAACCTTGAGATCATCCCAATCAGGCTCAAAATCTGGACGCGCTTTGGCGTCAAACCACAGCGCCTTGATCGAGTCGGGGTTCATCTCTGCCCAAAAGGCATACTGGAGAACTTGCGGGATAATTCCAGCGTCCACTGCCACGTTCTTCATCTCGATGATGTAAACGTTGCTATCCTTGTCGATACCGACGATATCCGGAATGCCCTCCTTGCGACCACCGCGCACCTGCCGTTTCAGCAGGAAGATGTCGCCCAAGATTTCGGGTGTATCGAAAACAAACCTCTCAAACTCTTCCTCGCTACGGAAAGGAGAGGTCTGCAGAAGTCGGGCAGATTTACCGGCCTTGATAAACAGGTTGTGCATTATTAGTTCCTCCAAATGCGGCCTAACGACAGAGATTCTTCGCTTCGCTCAGAATGACAATGTTGTGGTTGGCAGTTCATCGAGGCAGTTTCACCTTGCTTGCCGGCACGAGGGCGACTTTGCCGTCTTGCCAGATGGCTAGCGGGATACCGGCTTGGCGATGTTGTTTGACGACGTTGGCGACGGCGACACGGAACGCGACTTCACCGCGCTCGGCCAACGACAGGTTGTTCTTCTTGGTGCGCTTCATGATTCTCACGCTCCCGCCGGCACTGGCGGCAGGAACTGCTCCAAGTATTTGTTCTCTTCAGGTGAAAGATGTTTGGCCCAGAGGCGTTGCGTATCCGGCCAGGCGATGAAACGTTTGGTACGCCGGAGGCCGTAGAGAAGGACCTTGTAGGTGAACTTGGCCCAGTACTCCGCGGAGTAACCGGCCAGCCGCTCGGCATATTCAGGATAAGCGGGGCGCAACGCGGTCTGCATCATCGCTAGATTGCCGCCCTTGGGATTCAGGACTTCGCAGAACACTTCGCGCGGCCGCAACGGCAGCACGGCGTCCAGCACCGACTGCAAAACCTCCCGGTCATGAAACGGTAGGAACGGTGCAGCCGCGATGTAAATCGGAATGTCGCGCGCGGCGGCTTTCTCGATCATCCGCAACCGGCGTGTCGGTGAGGAAGCGCGCGGTTCGAGTACGCGCGACAGCTTGTCGTCAAAGTGTCCAATGGACGTGCCAAGCAAGACTTGCCGGCGATGCGCGACGAGCAGATCAAAGTCGCGCTCGACCAGTGCCGAGCGTGTCTGAATCCGCACCTTGTGCCCGGCTTCGAGGAGTAGTTCTAGGCATTGCCGGGTGAGTTTTAGTTTTGCTTCGGTCGGCGTGTAGCAATCGGTGAGGAACGACACCAACACCCAGCCGTCGCCCCATTCGGTGCGTTTCGCCTTGTCGGGTGTGAACGAACGGAGTTGTTGGCGCAAGGCATCAACGATGCCGTCCTTCGAATAAAGGTACGTACCCCACTCGGCTTGTTTGTGGCCGTGGTTGTTGAACTTCACGCCGGGCATGGCCGGGCAGTAGCAATGAAAGCAGCCGTGCTCGCAGCCGACGTAAGGATTCAGCACCCAGTCGCCAAGACGCTTCTTCCAAAGTCCAGATGGATTGATGGGTGTCATGTAGATGTCACCGTAGACGACAGAGATTCTTCGCTTCGCTCAGAATGACAATGATGGTGTAACCGGCGTGTTTTCATTGCTTCCCTAGAAATAGTTTTGTTGTGGTCAGGAAACTGTCGGCGTCTACGAGGAGGTCTTGGAGGCGGGCGGCGTCGGGCGGAGTTTTTGAGCCGAGGTCGGCGTCGTGGTGGAGTTGGGTGGCGCGCTTAAAACGGTCGCCGATCTCCTGCGGAAGAAGGCCGGTTTTGATGAATTCGCGGTGGAATGTAGTGGCGACGTTGCCGTCGCGGGCCGGGCCGAACTCTTTCGACGCGAGCAGGGCGCAGGCGCAATAGAACATGGTGAAGTAAATGCGGTCCATCGCGCCGAGACGCATGTCTTGACGGACGAGCAACCGGGCTTCGTTCAGGCTTTCGGCGGCCTGAGAGAGGCGGAGGTTGATGAGCGCTTGGGTTTCGGGGGTCATGGCCGGTGTGGGACAACCATCTTGGTAGTCCAATCCAACGGGATGGACAAGCTGGAAGCTTGTCCCACTGGTTTCAGATTACACATCCAGGTTGCGGACGTTGAGGGCGTTGTCTTCGATGAACTGGCGGCGCGGGGCGACTTCGTCGCCCATCAAGATCGAGAAGATGTTGTCGGCATCGGCGGCGTCGCGCAGTTCGACTTTGAGCATTTTGCGGCGTTCGGGGTCCATGGTGGTTTCCCAAAGTTGTTCGGGGTTCATTTCGCCCAAGCCTTTGTAACGCTGGATGACGAGGCCGCGTTTGCCGAGTTCTTTGATCTCTTCCAGAATTGCCGGGATGGAGTGGATGGGGGTGCGCTTTTCTTCGGGCTTGTTTTTTCCTTTCTTGGCTTCTGCGTCCGTTTCGGACTCGGCGCAGGAGCTGCCGCCTTCGACCAACTCGAAAAGCGGTTCTTCCTGGGCGGCGTAGTGCTCGAGGTTGAAGCCTTTTTTCTCCAATGCCTCGATGACGGTCTGGATACCGGCGGATTCGTAGAGTTCGATGACCTTGACGCGGCTGGATTTGCCGTTGGCGAGCTTGTCGTCTTCGACCTCGTCGAGGTTCTCCTCGATTTTTTCGGTGAGCTTGGCGAGTTCCTTGTCGTTGCGGGCGAACTCGAAGCGGACGACGTTCTCTTCCTTGACGCGGACGGCATACGCGGGGAACTCGCCGGTCTTTTCGTCACGGTGGGCGAGGTATTCCTCGAACTTGATGCCGCGCCGTTCGATGGTGTCCACGAGTTTTTCCAGTTCCTGAAGCGATTCGAGGACGCCGACCAACTGCGGGCCGGCAAACTCCTTCTTGTCCTTGAGCCGGTACAGGCGGGCGTCCTCGCTCCCGAGTTCGATGAGGATGCGGCTCAACTGGTCGTCGTTCTCGATGTATTCCTCGCGCTTCTTGCGTTTGACTTTGTAGAGCGGCGGTTGGGCGATATAGACGTAGCCGCCTTTGATCAGTTCCGGCATTTTGCGGTAGAAGAACGTCAAGAGCAGCGTCCGGATGTGCGAGCCGTCCACGTCGGCATCGGTCATGATGACGATGCGATGGTACCGGAGTTTGTTGAGATCAAACGCGCCCTCGGTCTCGCCGACGCCGAAGCCGGTACCGATGGCGGTGATCATGGTGCGGATTTCGTTGTTGTTGAGGATCTGGTCGGCACGGGCCTTCTCGACGTTGAGCAGTTTGCCGCGAATCGGCAACACGGCTTGGAAGGCCCGGTTCCGGCCCTGTTTGGCCGAGCCACCGGCGGAATCGCCCTCGACGATGTACAGCTCGCAGAGTTCGGGGTTCTTCTCGGAACAATCGGCGAGCTTGCCGGGCAGGCCGCCGCCGGTGAGCGCGCCTTTTCGCACCGCTTCGCGGGCTTTGCGGGCGGCCTCGCGGGCGCGGGCGGCGGTGAGGGCTTTGTCGAGAATGCGCTTGGCGACCGGCGGGTTCTGCTCCAGGAACGTCATCAATCCCTCGTACACGATGGAGTTGACGATGCCCTCGACTTCGCCGTTGCCGAGCTTGGTTTTGGTTTGGCCCTCGAACTGCGGGTTGGGGACTTTGACGCTGATGACGGCCGTCAGCCCTTCCCGGAGATCGTCGCCGCCGAGCGTCGGGTCTTTTTCCTTCAGCAAATTGTTGGATTTGGCGTACTGATTGATGGCCTTGGTCAACGCCGACCGGAAACCGCTGAGGTGGGTGCCGCCTTCGATGGTGTTGATGTTGTTGGCGTACGAATAGACCGACTCGTTGTAGCCGCTGTTGTACTGCAGGGCGACCTCGGCAGTGATGCCGTCCTTTTCCTTGCTAACGTAGATGACTTTGGAGTGAAGCGGTTCTTTGGCGCGGTTGATGTGCTTGATGAACTCCTCAATGCCGCCGTTGAACTTGAACAGCTCCTTCTTGTTCGTGCGCTCATCGGTCAGCGTGATCTCGATGCCGCGATTGAGGAAGGCGAGTTCGCGCAGCCGGTTGGCCAGGATGTCGTACTTGAACTCCCGGACCGGGAAGATTTCCGGGTCGGGCGTGAACGTGATCTTCGTGCCGGTGCCCTTGGCTTTGCCGATGACTTCGAGTTTCGACGCAGTCTTGCCGCGCTTGAACTTCATGTGATGGACTTTGCCGTCGCGTTTGACCTCGACTTCGAGCGTTTCGCTGAGCGCGTTGACGCAGGTCACGCCGACGCCGTGCAACCCGCCGGACACGGTGTAGGATTTTTTATCGAACTTGCCGCCCGCGTGGAGCACGGTGAGCACGACTTCGACGGCCGGTTTTTTCTCCGTCTTGTGCATGTCCACCGGGATGCCGCGTCCGTCGTCAATGACCGTGACGGAGTTGCCGACGTGGATGATCACATCAATGTGTTTGCAGTACCCGGCCAGCGCCTCGTCAATGGAGTTGTCCACGACCTCATAGACGAGGTGGTGCAACCCGCGCTCGCCGGTGTCGCCGATGTACATCGCCGGCCGCTTGCGAACGGCCTCGACGCCCTCCAGTTTTTGGATCTTGTCGGCGGTATATTCCTGCGCGCCGGCGGCAGTATTCTTGTCTTCGAGTTCCTGTTTCGACATCGTCAAATTCCCTCCTTGGGAATAGCCGGTAGGATGCCTGAAACCGCCCAAAAAATCAACGTTTTTCTCTGTTTTTCCTGATCTGTAACCTCTTGATAACCAGCGGGTTGGCGACCAGGCAAATATTTCCCTCTTTGTCTTTGTCCGGTGGTGCGTTAGGATGATTCCCGGTGATGAATGCGGCGCCCAAAAACACAGCCCAATCAGAGCAGCATCCACTGGTCCGGCAGTTCTCGGTGTTCCTCGAAAACAAAGTAGGCCGGCTGCTCGATCTGACGCGCACCCTGGGCGAGGCCAATGTGCACATCTGCGGCTTGTCAGTCATTGACACCGCCGACGCGTCGGTAGTGCGGATGGTGGTGGACGACCCGGAGCGCTGCCGGGAAGCGCTCCGCCAGGCCGGCATCACCGCGGGCGAATCCAATCTGGTCGTCGTCGAACTTCCCCAAGGCCCCGAGAACCTCGATCGCGTTCTGCGGGCGCTCTTTGCCGCCGAGGTGAACATTCAATACACGTACTCGATGATGGTGCGGCCGCGCGGCAAGGCGCTGCTCGCGTTACATTGCGAGGACGGCGAGTTTGCACGCGACGTGCTCGTCAAGGCCGGCTACACGGTCCTCACTCAGAAAGATATTTCCCGATAATCCATGACTACCGGCAAACCATCTCCCCTCGGCCTCGCCATCGTCATCTGCGACCAGATCATCGAAGACAAGCTGACCCACAAGAAATCGCTGATCGGCATCTTCAATCAGATCGCGACGAACAAGTTCCCCTGCCAACACCCGCAGATTGCCGTGTTCATCTCGCTGACCGAAGGCCGGGGCACGAGCAACGCCCGGCTGAAAATCACGCACGACGAATCCGGCAAGGTCATCGGTGACGTCCCCGGCCAGATTCAGTTCCCGGACATCCACGCAGTTGTGGAGATCAATTTCAACCTCGTGGGTCTCGTGTTTCCCGAACCCGGCCTTTACTCCGTCGAGTTCTATTGCGACGACGCGCTCATCCTCGAGCGTCGCTTTCACGTCCTCCACGCCCAACCGCCCCAAGGCCCGCCCCCGGCCGAGATGTAACGCGGCTCAGGGTTGCGGCGACGAGAACCAGACCCAATCGCCACGATCCAAATCCTGACGCCAGCACTCACCGGACTGCAACGCGATTTCACCGCCGTCGTCCGTCTCGTTCCAGCCAATGGAATAGAGCACAAACTCATCATTGCCGGTGCGGCGATACCGCAGCGGCTGGCCGTCAATGACGTCGTTGGGGATTTTGGCGATAAACTCCGGTACCAGGACGTCAAGTTTCTCCGGATACTCACCCCGCACCAACCGGTACCGTTCCAGCGCACATGCCACCGCTGTCTTATCAACGCTTGTTTGCGACCAAGCGGCTCGCTTGGCCACAGTCGGCATGCCGGGTACAAACAGTTTATAAAAAATGTTGTATGGCGTGGTGTGGAGTGTTTTACAGGTTTGATCCACCTGCTTAAAGACTTGCGGATTGATGACCCGCCGCTCCCAATCCACAGCAGGCAGGTACGTTTCGGTGTAGAAGCGATCCACAGTCAACGCATTTTGGTAGAACCAGCCCGACGGGATTGCGCGGTCCAGCCAGCTGCCCTTCTCGCCTGCAAGGAGATTTCCGTGGGTGAGCAACGCTAAGAAACCTTGAGGATGCCGACTCGCCATACGAATGTCGTGGTGGTTTCTGAGTCGTTCACCGGCGATGGCTAATTGCAACGGCCGGAACTGATCCATTTTTTCAAATTCCGCATGTAACACTTCGAGTTGACTCTTGTTCCACCGGTGGGCGGCCAAGCCTTCCCAGATGGGTTGTGACGCGAGGTCGAGAATTGCGTAGCGGACAAGGAATGAAATCAGCACGGGTTCATCTTTCACTGTGTCCGCCAATCTCAAGCAGGTCTGCACGTCTTTGAGTGCGGCGTCGGTCTGGCCGGCCGACAGCTCCACCAGCGCTCGCAACCGGTAAATCCTGGTTAAGTTTCGGAGCGGCGAAAGGTGCGGTATCCGAGCGGCAGAATTATCTTCGTAGCGGATTGGAAACCGGCATTTCGGCCGGTGGCTGGCTTCAGCAACTTCCCGGAGAATTGGCTCGTAGGTTGCCAGTGCCGCCAGCAGGTCGCTGTTCGTGAAGCACACCTGCCACGCCGCCAAATCTTCCATGCGGCCTACGTTCCAGTTGCCGTAAGCTTTCCAGCAGTCCGGCAACTTGGCTGCATCCAGCCGTGGATGCTCTGGTGGTTTCGGGAACAATTCGGCAAACAGCGGCGTGGTGGCGAAGTTCTCGTTGTCCGGCACCGGTGGCGGGACGACCGACGACCACTCAAAGCTGTCACCTTGGGCTTCCCGCGCGCGCCGGTACGTTTCCCACGCGTGTTTGCCGCGCCAGTTTTCATCGGCGTAGAAAACCGCCACCACCACCGCGAGGACGGTCAGACCAATCAACGTCCAACGACAAAGTTTCTTGAGCATGTTACCTCGCCTCCATGCGGCCTCATCATAAGCGGTAGCAGTTCACCCGGCAAGCTCGCCCGGTAACACGCCGGTGTGTTATTCTGACCGCGATGGCTTCTCAGTCCGACAACCACGCCGCGCGGGTGCATGATCTGTTTGCCGCCATTGCGCGCCGGTATGACCGGCTCAACGATGTGCTGAGCCTCGGTCTGCACCGGCGCTGGAAACGCCGGCTGGTGAAGATGGCGGAGGACCGGAGACCGGAAACCGAAGACCGCTGGCGGGTGCTGGATCTTTGTTGCGGCACTGGCGACATCGCCCGGCGCTTTGAGGGCCGGGTCGTCGGGGTGGATTTTACAATCGAGATGCTGCGGATTGCTGCGGCCAGAACTGCGGCCAGCGTCCCGCCTGCCCCACCAGACAGCGCGGCGGCGCAACCGTCCCGGTTGCGGTTGTTGACGTTGGTGCAGGCGGACGCGCTCCGGTTGCCGTTTGCGGACAACTCGTTCGACGTGGTCAGTGTCGGGTACGGTCTTCGCAATCTTGCCGATCTGGCGGCCGGGTTGCGTGAAATCCACCGGGTCTTGCGGCCGGGCGGCCGGCTGTTGTCATTGGATTTTGGGAAACCGGAATGCGCATTGTGGCGCCGTCTCTACTTCGCGCATTTGCGATTCTGGGTGCCGGTGCTGGGGCGGATGTTGGCCGGTCACCGCGAGGCGTACGCGTACATCCTGCCGTCGCTGGAGAACTATCCCGGTCAGCGCGGCGTGCAGTCCGTGATGGAACAAACCGGCTTTCTGGAGTGCGGGTTCGAGGAGTTTTGCGGCGGCGCGATGGCCATCAACCATGGCCGCAAATCGTCCCGTCGGACGTGAGCGAGGTTGGGAGACGATTGCCGGCGCGCTGCCGCTGCGCCGGGGGGGCGGGGAACTCTGCTATTGCATTTCCTGGGGCGCGCGTGGTACGTTGCCGCGCCGAAGCAACAGGGAGTATTGTGGGGAGATGGTTGTGACAGACAAAAAAGACACCAAGACGGACTCGACGGCCATGGTGATGAACTCGGCGCTGTACCGGGAGTTTCTGGCCGAGCGCGAAGAGATTTTGCGGCACAAGTGGCTCGAGAGCGAGAAGGCCGGCTACGACATCGGGTTTGAGCGGGCGCTGCTCGACTGGATTGTGAAACACCGGTCGGCCTGGCGGAAACAACGGAAACAACAAAAAACCTAGCGCCACACGGCTGGGGCACCTTTAACCAAGCCCGGTGAGGCTTGAAAGGAGCGGGAATGAAAAATTTTGGCGGACGATGCGCACCGCAACGCACTGGCGTTGGGGTGTTTTTTGTGGGGCGCTCATGAGCGCGGTGCCCCTGATGGACGCGGCCGCGCTCGACCGGGCCTTGACCCGGATGGCGCACGAGATCGTGGAACAAAACCCGGCGGCCGACGCGCTGGCATTCATCGGCATCCGCACCAACGGGGTGCCGCTGGCGCGGCGGTTGGCCGATAAAGTCGGCGCAATTTGCCGGTGCGCGCCGCCGGTCGGCGAACTCGACATCGGCATGCACCGGGATGACCACGGCCTGCGGGCCGAATTGCCGGTCGTCGAGCCGTCGCACATCCCCTTCGACGTGACCGACAAGACCCTCGTGCTGGTGGACGACGTGCTGTTCACCGGCCGGTCGATCCGGGCGGCCCTGGACGCGATCATGGATTTTGGCCGGCCGCGCCGGATCCAACTGGCGGTGTTGGTGGATCGCGGTCACCGGGAATTGCCGATCCGGCCCGATTTTGTCGGCAAAAACGTGCCGAGCGCCCGGCGCGAGCGGATCACCGTCCGGCTGGCTGAAACGGCCGGCCGCGACGAAGTCGTCTTGGAGAAATGACTATGCGTTTCGCTTGGAAACACAAGGATTTGCTCGGGATCGAACCGCTCACGGCCGAGGAGATCACGTACATCCTCGATGCCGCCCGGGCGTTCAAACAGGTCGGCGAACGCACGGTGAAAAAGGTGCCGTCCCTGCGCGGCAAGACGCAAATCAACCTGTTCATCGAGCCGTCCACGCGGACACGGACGAGCTTCGAGTTGGCGGCGACGCGGTTGTCGGCCGACGTCATCAACATCGCGACATCCGCGTCGAGCCTCGTCAAGGGCGAGACGTTGAAGGACACCGCCCGCAACCTCGAGGCGATGAACGCCGACATCATCGTGATCCGGCATTCGGCAGCCGGCGCGCCGCATTTCCTGGCCGCCCGGCTCAAGGCGAGCGTGATCAACGCCGGTGACGGCGCGCACGAACATCCGACCCAGGCGCTGCTCGACGCGTTCACCATCCGCGAGAAGTTCGGCCGGTTGAGCGGGTTGAACGTGACGATTCTCGGCGACGTGCTGTACTCGCGGGTGGCCCGGTCGAACATCTGGTTGCTCACGAAAATGGGCGCGAAAATCACGCTCGCCGGGCCGTCCACGCTGGTGCCGCGCGTGTTCGAGCAGTTCGGCTGCCGGGTGACGCACGACATCGAGGAGGCCATCCGCGACGCGGACGTGATCAATTTGCTCCGTATCCAACACGAGCGCCAACGCAAGACGATGTTTCCCGGCATCGGCGAGTACGCGGCGCTGTTCGGGTTGAACCAGGAGCGGTTCGCGCGCGCCAAGCCGACCGCGTTGATCATGCATCCCGGCCCGATCAACCGCGGCGTGGAGGTGGACAGCGAAATCGCCGACGGCGCGCGGTCGGTCATCTTGCAGCAGGTCACCAACGGGCTGGCGGTGCGGATGGCGGTGTTGTTCCTCTGCACGGGAGGCAAACTATGAAGCCGCTGTGGATTCGGAACGGCCGGGTGATTGATCCGGCCAACCACGTGGACGCGGTCCGGGATCTGTGGATCGTGGACGGCAGGATTGCCGACACGAAACCGCCGGGCGACGCGGAGATTCTCGACGCCACCGGTCGGGTGGTCGCGCCGGGGTTGATTGATCTGCACGTGCATCTGCGCGAACCCGGGCGGAGCGACAAGGAAACCATCGCGACCGGGACGCGTTGCGCGGCGCGGGGCGGGTTCACCTCGGTCGTCTGCATGCCCAACACGACGCCGGCGGCCGACAACACCGGCGTCATCGCCTTCATCAAACAACGCGCCGCCGAGGCCGGCGGCGTCAACGTGTTCCCCGCCGGCGCGATTACGAAAGAGCTGGCCGGGGAAGAGCTCGCGCCCATCGGTTCATTGAAGAAGGCCGGGGTGGTGGCGATCACCGATGACGGCCGGTGCGTGCAGAACAACGAGTTGATGCGCCGGGCGGTCGAGTACGCGAAGATGTTTGCGTTGCCGGTGCTGGATCACTGCCAGGACGACAATTTGTCCGCCGACGGCGTGATGCACGAGGGGTACTGGAGCGTCGCGCTGGGGTTGCGCGGGTGGCCGGCGGCCGCCGAAGATGTGATCGTGGCGCGCAACATCTTGCTGGCCGAGTTGGCGGACTGGCACATCCACTGCCAACATCTGTCCTCGGCCCGGTCGGTGCAGTTGGTCCGGGAAGCGAAGAAACGCGGCGTGAAGATCTCCGCCGAGGCGTGTCCGCACCACTTCACGTTGACGGACGCCGCCCTGAAAAACTACGACACGAACTACAAAATGAATCCGCCGCTGCGGACCGAGGCGGACCGGCAGGCGTTGCTGGAGGGGCTGGCCGACGGCACGATTGATTGCATTGCCAGCGATCACGCGCCGCATTGCGCGTACGAGAAAGAGGTCGAATTCGACGCGGCGCCGTTTGGGATCATCGGACTGGAAACGGAACTCGCGTTGGCGCTGGAACTGGTTCACCAAAAAGTCCTGTCCCTGCCGGCCCTGATTGAAAAATTCACCGTCAATCCCGCCCGGCTGCTCGGGTTGGATCGGGGCACGCTGGCGGTGGGCGCGCCCGGCGATGTCACGGTGATGGCGCCGGATTGGGAGTGGACGTACGATGTGACACAGTCGGCCAGCAAATCGCGGAACACGCCGTTTCACGGCCGGCAACTGCGCGGCAAAGCGGTGGCCACCATCGTCGCCGGGAGAATTGTATGGCGCGAGGAATGAACGGAGTTCTGGCACTGGAAGACGGCACCGTCTTCCGCGGCGAGGGATTTGGCGCGCCGGCGACGGCCTGTGGGGAAGCGGTGTTCAACACCGCGATTACCGGCTACCAGGAAATTCTGACGGATCCGTCGTACAAAGGCCAGATCGTCGCGATGACGTACCCGGAGATTGGCAACTACGGCATCAACAGCACCGATGTGGAAAGTTGGAAGCCGCACGTGGCCGGGTTTCTGGTCCGGGAACTCTCGGCCACCGTCTCCAACTGGCGCGCGGAGGGGTCGTTGCCGGACTACCTGGCGAAGCACCAGATTCCCGGCGTGGCCGGGATCGACACCCGGACGTTGACCAAAAAACTCCGCGTGCAGGGCGCCATGAAGGCGTGCATTTCCACGGAGGAGTTGACGGACCGCGAGGCCGTCGCGCGCGCCCGGGAATGGCGCGGGATTGTCGGGGTGGACCTCGTGCGGGAAGTGGCGCATCCGGCCCCGTTCGTTTGGGATCCCGAGGGCCAATCGAGTTGCGACTGGAAGATTGCGCGCAGCGCCACCGGGCAACTGCGCTACAGCGACGAACCGCGGCCGGCGGATATTCCGATTGTGGCGATGGATTTTGGCGTGAAGTACAACATTTTGCGGCGCCTGCGGCAGCGCGGGTTTCGGATCCAAGTGGTCCCGCCCCAGACATCCGCCGCCGAGATTCTGGCGTACCACCCGCGCGGCGTGTTTCTTTCCAACGGTCCGGGCGATCCGGATCCCCTCGAGTATGCGCACCAGACCGTGCGGGCGCTGATCGGTCAGGTGCCCATCTTCGGGATCTGTCTGGGCTTGGAAATTCTCGGTTTCGCGTTTGGCGGACGGTGCTTCAAACTGAAGTTCGGCCATCGCGGGGCCAACCAGCCGGTCAAAGACCTCGCCACCGGCAAGATCCACATCACCTCTCAGAATCACGGATTTGCCGTGGATGTCGCGCGCATGCGCAACCCCGATGTCGCGGTCACCCAGATCAACCTCAACGACAAGACCATTGAGGGCCTGCGCCACAAGCGGTACCCGGTGTTTGGCGTGCAGTATCATCCCGAAGCCAGCCCCGGACCGCATGATGCCGGCTATTTGTTCGACGAGTTTCGGCGGATGATTTGCGCGTCTTCTGCCTGACGCGATCCGGCCAGGCCACGGTGCGGCGCGGTTCATCCAACCACACCGCGGCTACAACCGGGCCAGCACGCCGCGATTGATCTCCGCCGCCGTGGCGGCGCCGCAGAGCAGTTCGACGAGTTTGAACGCAAACTCCATCGCCGTGCCGGCCGCCTGGCTGGTGATGACGTCGCCATCCACCACCACCCGGTCCGCGGAAACCGATCGGGCCGCAGCGGCAATCTCGGCGCGGACGCTGGGATGACAGGTGGCCACCCGGCCGCGGAGCACGCCGCAATCTGCCAGCACGGTCGGCGCGGCGCAGATGGCGGCGATGGGGCGGTGGCGGTCCCGGTGGGTTTGAATGATCTGCCGGAGCCGCGGGTCGTTGCGGAGATGGGTCGTGCCGGGCTGGCCGCCGGGCAGGACAATCAGATCAAAATCTTCGGCGCGGACCTCGGCGAGCGCGCAATCCGGCGCGTGCTTGGTTTTGCGGGACGCTTCGATGAGGCCGGGCTGGGTGCCGGCGGTGACGACTGCGACGCCGGCGCGGCGGAGGATGTCAATGACGGTGATGGCCTCGATTTCTTCGAAGCCGGGGGCGAGGGGGACGAGCGCCTTCTTCATGGCTCGGCCGGTTCGGGCGGGAGGATGGCGGTCTTGCAGTGGGTCGCCACTTCCTGACCGGTGCCGTCCGTGCGGAAGCGGATTGCCACGACTTCGCCGGTGGTGAGTTGGTCGGGCGTGAGTTTTTGTTGGCCCCGGTAGAAATAGGTTTTGTCGGTGAACGCAAACACGCGCGCGCCGGTCGGTTCGCGGATGACGAGGCGTTTTTTGGCGAGGTCCACTTTTTCCAGCGGCCCTTTGGCGAAGGGCAGCGCGGCCGCGCCGAGGGAAACACCGGCCAGCAGCAGCCAACCGATTGCCCCGCGTCGCGGCATGGCTCAGATCTTCCGCAGGCCGGGCGCGGGCGGCGGCGCACCCGGCGCGGGTTTTGCCGGCGGGGGCGGTCCCTTGAGAGCGGGGGGCTTCAGCGGCCGCGGGCCGAGTGTGACTTTCGGCGCGGCGGGGAAAGCGGTTGTTTGTTGGAGAACGGCGTCGCCGGTGGTTTTGTCGATCTCGAACAGGAGGGTGGTGTTGCCCACTTGAATTTTGTCGCCGGACGCCAGTTGACATTCGAACACGCGGGCGCCGTTGCGGTAGGTGCCGTTGGTCGAGCCGAGGTCTTTGAGGGTGAAATGGCCGTCGGCGTAGCTGATGCCGCAATGGATGCGGGACAAAAACGAGTCGCGCACCGGCACGTCGGAATCCAACAAGCGGCCGATGACGAGGGGTTTTTCACCGAAGGTCAGGATTCGGTCCGGGGCGTCTGGGCGTTTGTGAATGAGGCGCGGCATATGGGTTTGTCCCTTCGCCGGCATAGTAACCGCAGCCGGTCCTGCTTGTCCATCCGGAAAATCAGGGCTGACCGGGGGCGGCTGGGAAGGCCGGCGCGAGGCTGTTGGTGGCCGGCAACGGCGCGGGGGCCGGTTCCGCTGGCAGGTCGCGCGAGAGGATGACCCAACGCAGATACGCTTCGGCTTCCCAGGGGGTGCCCTGCGCGGCGGCCAATGCTTCTTCGTAGAGTTGCCGGGCTTCTTTGGTTTGCCCCAGCAATTCCGCGCACCGCGCCGCGCCGAGCCGGGCGGCCAGGCGGACGTAGCTGTCGGCCGGGCCGGCGGCCAGTTGCTGATACAACTCCCGCGCCCCCGTGTAATTGGTTTGGGCTTCTTGGACGGTGGCCAGGCCCAACGCGGCGGTCGGCAGCAAGGGATGCCGGGGATACTGCGTTTGAAACTGCTGATACGTTTGGCCGGCTTCGGCGAACTGGCCGGCGCGGAACTGCGCGTCGGCCAGCCGCAGCAAGGCCTGCGCGCCGGTTTCGGTGCCGGCAAACTCCCGGGCCACGGCGGCCAGCGCCGGCGCGTCGTGAGCGGCCGCCAGCCGGGCGGCGGCGGTGGCGGCCCGGCGCGCGGTCTGTCGTTGCCAGAACAACGCCAACCCGCCCGCGGCGACGAGGATCAACGCGCCGGTCGTGATCTTCGAGCCGTGTTTGGCCCAGAAGACTTCCAAGTCAAATTGCTCCGTCATCCGCGGTTCGTTGGTGTCCGGCTTCATGGTGGGCTGGATTGTTGATAAATCGCGGCAAAAGGCAAGATTGAAACGGCGCAATTTACGGGTCGTGTTTTTTCTTGTCGCCGGCCAGCGGGCGGGTTAGGTACGAGCCGCCGGTGGCGACGGGGATGCGCCGGCCAGAAGGACTGCAGGAGCAACAATGAGCAAACACTATCATGTGGCCGTGGTCGGTGCGACCGGGGCGGTCGGCATCGAGATGATCAAGACGTTGGAGAAACGGAATTTTCCCGTGGGGAAACTCACGTTGCTGGCCTCCCGGCGCTCGGCGGGCAAGAAGCTGAAGTTTCGCGGCCACGACGTGCCGGTGCAGGAGCTGACCCGGGATTCCTTTGCCGGTGTGCAGTTGGCGCTGTTCAGCGCGGGCAGTGCCATTTCCCAGGAGTACGCGCCGCTTGCCGTGAAGGCCGGTTGTGTGGTGGTGGATAATTCAAGCTGTTTCCGCATGGATCCGGCGGTGCCCCTCGTCGTGCCGGAAATCAACGCCGCGGACGTCCAACACCATCAGGGCATCATTGCCAACCCGAATTGCACCACGGCGATCACGTTGATGGCGTTGTATCCGTTGCACGCGGCATTTGACTGCACGCGGATTTTTGCGTCGAGCTACCAGGCGGTGTCGGGCACCGGCGCGAAGGCGATCGCCGAGCTGGAACGACAGGTGAACCAGATCGTGAAAGGTGAGCCGGTCACGCGGGAAGTCTATCCGCACCAGATTGCGTTCAACGTGTTGCCGCAGGTGGATTCGTTCCTGCCGACCGGCTACACGAAGGAAGAAATGAAGATGGAAAACGAAGGCCGCAAGATCATGCATCACCCGCGCTTCCGGGCCAGCGTGACGTGCGTCCGCGTTCCGGTCTACCGGGCGCATTCCGTCGCGGTTTCCGCCGAATTTGTGAAGCCGGTCACGGTGGAAGCCGCGCGGGCGGTGTTGCAGAAGGCGCCCGGACTCGAGGTGATTGATAACCCGGCCAAGAGCGAGTATCCGTTGCCGTTGTATCAGGCCGAGAAATACAACTGCGCCGTCGGCCGGCTCCGCAAAGATTGCGCGCTCGACAACGGGTTGTGTTTCTGGGTCAGCGGCGATCAGTTGCTCAAAGGCGCCGCCCTCAATGCCGTCCAAATCGCCGAACTGCTGATTTAGAGCCGCGAACAAAACCTGTCGCGGCAGGCTTCAGCCTGCGTTTCCCGAACGCACCCTGAAGGGGGCGGCAACAGAAAATTGGTTTTGTCAGGCGCTGTTAGTGGCTGGCCAGGCCGCCGAGCGAGCCTGAACCTTCCCACGTTTGGGGGCGATTCCAGGGAATGGAACTGACATCATCGCCGCCGGTGGTGGCGCATCCGGTGACGGCGAGGGTCACCCACACGAACACCAGGAACAACCACCCGCGCATCACGCCTCCCGTCAGTGGACCGCAAGGTCGCCGGCGCGCGGGACGCTGCGCTCGAACTCCGGCAACGGCTGGCCGATGCTGGTGTTGGTGTTGACGGTGATGATTCGGACTTTCCCGATCATCTTGTTCGCGCGATAGAGTGCAAATTCCGCGCCGGGTTTGACCTGATCGCGTTCTCCCAGGTCGAGCACGACAAAGTTCCACTGCGGATCCACCAGCGTAACCTGGCCGCGGAGGTTTTGCGGGACCACGGCATCGGGCGCGCGGGAGGCGAGTGCGAGCTGTTCCTTCAACTGGGCGTTTTCGGTGGTGAGTTGTTCCAGCTTCGTGGCCAGCAGCTTGTTTTCGTTGGCCTGCGCTTCCAACTTGGCGGCCAACTGGCCGAGGTTGCCGACATCTTCCACGCCGGCTTCCTTGAGCGCTTTGCGCACGGCTGCCGCTTCCTGCTCGGCGGTGCTGACCTTCTGTTTGGCTTCGGCCACCAGTTTTTCCGCATCAGCCATCTGGGTCTTCAGCGCGGCCAACTCCTGGTCGCGCTGGCCGAGGGTGACGCGAGTGGCTTGCAAATCGGCGTTGGCCCGGTCGCGTTCGCCCTGGGTCTGGGCCAGCGTCGCGGCTGTTTGGTCGAGAGTGCTCTTGGTATCATTCAGCTTCTTGGTGGTTGTCTCGAGGTCGCCGGTCAGTTTGGCGATTTCTTCTTTTTGAGCTTTCTTCGTGCCGGCGAGCTTGGCGGTCAACACCAGCGATCCCAACCCGGCCACGATGACGACGATTAACGCAATCTTGATCAATTTGCTCATGAACAATCTCCTCTCTCTGCACATTCGGCAACCATGCGTTGGCATCCTAGCCCCAAGAGCGGCTTGCTGTCAACCTGCGTTTTGCGCACAACAGGATGTGGGGAATGACGTTGCCGGAAAGGGCGACCGGCAGGAGCCGGTCCGGCCGCTTATTGCGGGAGGATGGCAATGTGCCCAACATCAGCCGGGTCGTGGCCGAGCCACAACAGCCCCACCGGCACCAGCGTCCAGATAATCACGGAAAAGACTTCTCCCATGATGATCCCCAAAAAGAGCGGCCGGGCGCGCCGAAACGCCGCGGCACCGCCGAAGTTGACGAGCAACACCTTGATGCCCCAGCCAATCAAAACGCTCGCCCACGCCATTTGCCCGTACCACGACCCCACCAGCAGCAGGCCGATGGGGTGAATCGGCCAGCGCGGGCTGATCATGCAAGCGAATTGGAGCGCACCGGCCAGCACCAGGCCAAAGCCCAGATTGCCCAAGCGGTGACTGGGCCACGGCCACGAGTTGCTGACCCACCGCAGCAGATTGTTCTGGGCTGCCGCCAATTGTGCTGCTCCCCATGGGTTCAGCGGCTGGTTTCCGCCGTCGAGGGCGTAGGCCCGGGTGTAGCCCATGTGGAGATGAACCATCCCGCAGACCACCAGCCCGATCACGAGGAGAGCCAGCATCAGGTAGCCGATCCACAGTTGCTGCCTGGGGGGCGCCTTCTCGTCCACGCCCACGGCATGGGAAACCATCACGGTCGCGCTGACCCGTGAACCAAGATTGAAGATGAGATTGATCACCCCCGCCAGATAAATGGCCGCGCCCGACAGCCATCGCGCCGGCAGCAGGGCCATCAAGTACGCGGGCTCCAGACCCACAATGCGGATGAACGGCAAGCCCGTCTCGGCGACGATCCGCGCAACCAGCAGGCTCACCAGGAAGCCGATCCCCACCAACGCCACGGCCAGCAGAGAGGACACCCCGGCCCACACCAGCCAGAGAAACATGCCCGCCGCTCCCGCCACCAGCATCCAGCCCGACATTTTCAACAGCCGGTCGCCGTCCGTCGCGGCCCGCGCGCACATCACCCGGCCGACCGTCCGCCAATGATTCCGGCTGAGGTAGAGCACCGCCACCGCGACGGCGATCATCGCGCCGTTGCGGTGGTCGTGGACGGCGCCCCGGTAGTGGGTGGGCAGGTAGGCCACGGCGAACATTTCGTACAAACCGTAGGCAATCGTGACCGACCAGATGGAGAACCCCACCCGGTTCGGCATGAAAAACGCCATCCCCACCAGAAAAAAGTAGATGTGATTGACGCTCTTGATCGTGGCCGGCAAATAGCGCCACGGCACCTCGGTGAAGACCTCCGACAGATTCCAGCCCAGCGGAAACCCCGGGAACCTTCCATGCGTGTGGTAGTTCAGCCCGTTGAGCGCGTACAGGAACATCACCACCCCCGCGCCGACCCAGAATAACCGCTCGCGAAATACAGCCGGCAGCACCCGCGCCGACGTCGCCTCGGGCAGCAGGCTGCGATACACCTCCAACAAGGGAAACGGCAACCGCTCGTTTTCCCTCCATTCCGGAAAGAGAACCAGCCCCACGCCAATCATCACCAGCCAGCACGAGAGCAAAAAGACACCCCACACCGGCAAGAGCCGCAGCCAGTTCCGCCAGGGAATGGAAGCGCCGGGGGCAAGCTCATCGAGAAACTGCTCGCTGGCCGGCGTCGCGACATCGTAACCAATGGCATCAGGAAACAAGACGGGAGGCACACCGGTCCGCGCGAACGCCTGCGCGAGCGGGGCCGAGCGGTTGATGTCCACCGTGGTGCGCGCGAGCGACCACGGCAGCATCCGCAACAGCCCCGAACTGGCAACGACCGTTGCCGCCAGCAGCATCACGAAAATCAAGGCCAGTTGCCTCCGGTCCAGCACCCACTCCCGGTTCACCGACGACAAGATCGGGTTCACCCCCAGCACCAGCAGCAACATGAAGATCACCGCCGCCACCGGGAAGTAGGTATCCGCGAGATACGAATTGTTCAGGAAGAAATTATTGTACGGCGTCGCCACCCAGATCAGCAGACAGCCCAGCAGTCCGATTCCCAACGCCGCGATGATTCGATTGGCCATGCACATCGAAAGTTACGGGTGGCGGGAGTGTGGCAGATTTTCCGGAGCTTGACAATGCGTTTGGGCAACGGGATGCGCCCGCCCGCATCTTCGGCTTGCTCCCGCCGGCGTTCTCCGCTAGAGAAAGAACCGCTATGAGCCAAACGTACCAAATCGTTGTGTGCGGCAGCATCGTGCCGGACCCGTTGCAATCACTCGAGCCCATCACCAGCCCCACCGGGCCGGCCCTGAAAAACGAAATGATGTTGCCGGCCGTGCTCGACCCGTGGGCGATGCACGCGCTCTTCGAGGCGGCCCACCTCGCCCAAAGCGTCCCCGGCAGCAAGGTCTATCTCGTCAGCGTCGCGCCGAAGGCCAAACTGCAACAAGTCATGATGACCGTCGCCCAAAAGGTCCCGTTTGAACTCATCGCGGTGGACGGACCGGCCAGCGGGTTCACCGAGGCGGCGGAAATCGCGCCGTTGCTGGCCGACGCCATCAAGAGCATCCCCGGTCTCGACCCCCACCGGCTGTTCGTATTTGGCGGTTGGGAATCCGCTTCCCGCGGCGCCGGGGCCACGATGCAGATCGTCGGCGAACTCCTCGGCATCACCAACCAGTTTCAGGGCGTGGACAAACTCACCGTCGGCACCGACGGCAGTTTCGAGGTTCTCGAACGCATCGAAGGCGGCAAACACCAGATTTCCAAGTGCGCCGGCCCGCCGGCCGTGCTCGGCTGGGCGACCGGCAGTTTGCCGGAGCCGCCGAACAACCCGCAGATTGGCATGGCCAACATGCGCACCGTCATGCCGGCCCTCCAAAAAGCCAAACCGGCCAAACTCACCGGCGAGGGCGTGAAGTTCGTCAGCGTCGCGCTGCCCAAACAACAGCGCCAAACCAAAATCGTTAAAGACACCCCGGCCGACGAAATCGCCAAAGAAATCGTCGCCTGGATTCAGGAGTCCTAATGGAAACGATTCTCTTCCTCTCTCATGCCGATGCCGGCAAACCGGCGTTGGAAGCGTTGGCGGCCGCCCAAGAACTCGGCGGCACCCTGGTCGTCGGCTTGTTTGGCGCGGACGTGCAGCCGTTCGCCAACGCGATTGCCGGCTGCGGCGCGGCCAGGTTTCTCGGCGTCAGCGGGGCCGACTTCGCGCCGGCCCGGTACGCCAGCGATGCCGCCGCCGCCGCCGCGTTGGTCAAAGCTTCCCAAGCCACGATGGTCATCGCCCCGGCCACCGCGCGCATGAACCGCATCCTGGCCGGCGTCGCGCAACGGTGCGGCGGTCGCGCCGACACGCATGTGACCGGCCTCTCCGCCGCCGGTGTGACCCGCTGGTATTACCGGCAACGGATGGAAGCGGTGGTGCAACGGACACACCGGCCGTGGTTCATCGCGCTCGAAGCCGGTTGCCACGCGCCTTACACCGGCGCCGCCGGGACCGCCGCGGTGGAAACCGTGCCGGTGACGTTGCCGGCGCTCCCGACCACGGTGACCGGCGTCCACGCGCCGCAAAGCGATCAACAAACGATCCGCCCGGATGCGAAACTGTTGTTCGTGGCCGGCGCGGGTTGGACGAAGAAACAGCCGGACGGCCAGACGCACGTGCCGGAAGCCGCCGAGCTGATTCTCGGGTTCCTCCACAAGACGCAGGCGTCGCTGGGCAGCAGCAAATCGTTGGTGGACCTCAGCGGCGAAGGGCAGGTGGTGTTGCCGTTCATGAGCCACCTCAATCAGATCGGCCAGACCGGCGCGACGCCCCGGCATCCGAAAGGGTTGGCCACGTGTTGTCACGGCGAGGAGCCGCACGTGGTGGGCTGGCGGTTCATCAACGAGCGCCGGGCGATCAACCTCGACGCCAACTGCGGCTGGGCGCGCGGCAAAGCCGACGTGCTCTACGTGGCCGACGCCTTCGAGGTCATGCGCAAAGTCAACGCGCTGCTGGGCTAGACGGATCGGCCGGCCTGGCTGCGGGCGATGCCCCAGTCGAGAAGCCGCGGACACCAGCGTTTCAGGAACGCGCCGAATTTGCCGGGCACGGTGAGCACCACTTCGCGTTGCCGCCGCCGGCAGGCGCGCAGAATCGCGCGGGCCACCGTCTCCGGCGGGACTCCTTTCCACGGCGAGGAGTGGACGGCGCCGCCGTACCGGTATTGGTTCTCGAAAAACGGCGTGTCGGTGTACCCGGGCATGACGAGGATGACATCAATACCGGTGCCGCGCAGTTCGATGCGGAGCGCGTCGGAGAGCGCGCGGACGGCGAACTTGCTGGCGCTGTAGATGGCGTTGCGCGGTGTGGCCAATATGCTGAGGATGCTGCCGATGTTGACGATCTGGCCCCGGCCCTGCCGGCGCAGGTGGGGCAGCACCGCCTGTGTGCAGCGCACGACTCCCCAAAAATTCACGTCCATCAAGTGTTGGGCATCGGCCAGGACTGTTTCCTCCACCGGCCGGCGCATGCCGAGGCCGGCGTTGTTGACGAGGATGTCCACCCGACCCCACTTTTCGATGGTTGTTTCCACCAACCGGGCCACATCGGCGTCGCAGGTCACGTCCGTCGGCACGACCAGGAACCGGTCGGGGCGGAGGGCGGCGAGTTCGCGGAGTTTGGCCTCGTTGCGGGCGGCGAGGACGACGCGGGCGCCGGCGTCGGCAAACGCCAACGCGGTGGCGCGACCGATGCCGGTCGAGGCGCCGGTGACGATGACGACCTGGTTGGCAAACCGGGTGTTCAACTGTGCCCGGCAGGATATATTTTTTTCGGGGCAATCCAAGACGAAAGTCCCAAACAGGAGTAGATTGGGTCATGGAACAGCCAAATCCAAATACGGCGGAGAAGTTGGTGCGGGTTCATCGCGCCGCGAACGAGTGGGAAGGCGACATCGTGGTTGGCTACTTGCAAGCCCGGGGGATTGACGCGACGCTGCGGACGCCCACCGAATTGCCTCCGCTGGATGGGGCGGAGGAGTGGAGCGGGAGCGGGCAGGTGAACGGCGTGTTCGTGTTGGAGCATCAGGCCGCCGCCGCCCGGCAGGCGTTGCAGGAGTTTCTGACGACGGCGACGGACGAGCGCGTGCTCGAAGAAGAGGCGGCGCGGAAACTTCAGCTTGATCGCGCGACCATCGCCCGGTTGCGCAGCGCGTTGCGGGAGGAACGGCAGACGTTTGCGTTTCTCGGCTGGGTGGCGGTGGTGTTTTTGGCGGCCGCGGCGGTGTTGTGGGCGATTTGGCCGGCGTGGTTGAAGATCAGCCCGCCGCCGCTGGTGGTGCGGTGGTTGGGCGTGGCCGCGTTGGTGGTGGCGACGGCCTGCGCCGGCAATCGCCTCGCCCGGCAGTCCAAAGATTAGACCTTGTCGCGGAAGAACGCGATGGTCCGGCGGAGACCGTCTTCGAGCGCCACTTGCGGTTCCCAGCCGAGGAGTTTTTTTGCCAGCGTGATGTCAGGCCGGCGCTGTTGGGGGTCGTCCACCGGCAACGGGTTGTAGGTCAGCGCGCTCTTGCTGCCGGTCATCTTGAGGACGAGCTTGGCGAAATCGAGGATGGTGAACTCGACCGGGTTGCCGAGGTTGACCGGCTCGTGGTAGTCGGACTGCGAGAGCCGGTAAATCCCCTCGATGAGGTCGCTGCAATAACAAAAGCTCCGTGTCTGCCGGCCATCGCCGAAGATGGTCAACGGCTCGCCGCGCAACGCCTGGCTGATGAACGCCGGCACCACCCGTCCGTCGCGCAGGCGCATGCGCGGGCCGTAGGTGTTGAAGATGCGGACGATTTTGGTGTCCATTTTGTGGTACCGGTGGTAGGCCATCGTCAGCGCTTCGGCGAACCGCTTGGCTTCGTCATAGACGCCGCGCGGGCCGATGGGGTTGACGTGGCCCCAGTAGGTTTCCTTCTGCGGATGTTCGAGCGGGTCGCCGTAACATTCCGAGGTGGAGGCGAGCAGGAACTTTGCGTCTTTGGCTTTGGCGAGGCCGAGAGCGTTGTGAGTGCCGAGTGAGCCGACTTTGAGCGTCTGAATCGGCAATTCGAGGTAGTCAATCGGGCTGGCCGGCGAGGCGAAATGAAACACAAAGTCCACCGGCCCGGCGAGGTAGATGAACTCGGTGACGTTGTGGCGGATGAAGGTGAAGCGCGGGTGGCCGGCGAGGTGGGCAATGTTGTCGGGGCTGCCGGTGATGAGGTTGTCGAGCGCGATCACGCGGTGGCCGGCGGCGAGGAGCCGGTCGCAGAGGTGTGAGCCGAGGAACCCGGCGCCGCCGGTGACAACGGAAACGGGGGTGGTCATGGTCATCGGGCGCCGAGTCCGCCGAGCACCACCGGGATGGTGCGGGCGAGGATTTTGAGGTCGAGCCAGAACGACCAGTTGTCAATGTATTCGAGGTCGAGTTTGATCCACTGGTCAAACTCCTTGAGCTCGTTGCGGCCGCTGATTTGCCAGAGGCAGGTGATGCCGGGTTTCATCGAGAGCCGCCGGCGGTGCCAGGGATCGAAGCCGGCGGTTTCGCGCAGCAGCAACGGCCGCGGGCCGACGAGGCTCATGTCCCCCCGCAACACGTTCCAGAGTTGCGGCAGTTCATCAATGCTGGTCTTGCGCAGGAACCGGCCCACCGGCGTGACGCGCGGGTCCTGCTTCATCTTGAAGACGGGGCCCGACATTTCATTGAAGGATTCCAGCTCCACGCGCAACATCTCGGCGTTGCTGACCATCGAGCGAAACTTCAACATCGTGAAGGGCCGGCCGTGCAGGCCGCTCCGCTTCTGCCGGAACAGAATCGGCCCGGGCGAAGTCAACTTGATGACCAGCGCCACCGGCAACATCACCAGCGGCCCCAGGATCACCAACCCGAGGGTGGCACCGACCACGTCCACCACCCGTTTGGCGGCGACCTGCCACGAAACATCCGGCACGGTGCGGAAGACCAGCAGCGGTTTGCCAGAAAAGTTCTCCACCCTGGTCCGCGCGATTGAGGTCTTGACGAAATCCGCCACCAACCACGCTTCGACGCCTTCCGTCTCGCAGGCCAGCACGGCCTTTTCCACCTCGTGGAACCGCTCCTGGCCGACGTTGAAGATGACGCAACTGATCGGTTCGCGGTGCAACAGCTCCGGCAGCGTCGCGAGCGGCTGTTGGGCGGGGTCGAGCCGGGCGGCCACGCGCATGCCCCATTCGGGGTTCTCGCGCAGCAGATGTTCAAACTCGGCAGTGCGGGCTTCCGTGCCGACCAGGATGACCGGGTGGGTGAACCGCCCCTGCCGGCCGGCGCGCCGCGCCGCCCACCGGTACAGCCAATCCTTGCCGAGTAACGCGAGGATGCTGACGGCGCCAAACAGCACCACCACGCCCCGGCTGATGGCCGCCAGCCCCAAAAAATACAGCGCGGCAATCACGACCAGCAAACACAGCATGGCGCTCTTGGCGAGGATGGCCAGGGTTTCCGTGAACCGCACGTTGAGCGGCCGGGTGTAGTAGCCGTTCAATTCGAGGAGGAGCGGATACGCGGGCAGGATGATCAGGTACAACCACTTGTACACGCGGAATGGCGCGATCAAACTCCATTGCCCCGGCAACCAAAACGCCAACGCTTCGCGCGCTTCGTACACCAGCCAGTACACCACGGCAATCACCACCGCGTCGGTCAGTTGGTTGACTTGGGCGAGGAATTCTTTGCGGTGGATCAACATGGTCGCGGGTCTCTGCCGTTACCGGGGCAGCAGCGTGGGGTAAACTTCCTGAACAAAATTCCTCGCCAGTTGCATGGCGTTTTCCATCAACTGCGGCGTGTCCGGCGACTCCGGCCCGACCGGAACATGGATCAGGATGTATGCCCACCGGTGATTGGTGTCCTGAAACACCCGGTCGCGAGTCGTCCAAAAAATCCGCTGCCAATGATAGGGCGTCACCCGGTTTTTGCCGACAAACCAATACAGAAAAAGCGAATGCAAACGCGCGGACTGCCCGTTGGGCAGCGGCACCGTGCGGAGCGAATTCATCCGCATCACCCGCAACACGCCGCCGGGCGCGCCCGCCACCGGGATGGCTTCCGTGAATTCGCGTTGGATGCTCCAGCCCTGGCCCGGCAGACACAATTCCGGACGGTGAATACTGGTGACATCGCGGCCGGCGAGCACGACCGAACAGGCGAGTTCGTTGCTGGTGGAGTTGCGATAAACGCGGCGCGCCCCCTCGGTATCGGAGGGCAGGAGCCGCCGTTCTTCTTCCGTCAGCCCGGAGAGCGGGCCGCCGCGCCAATCGCCCAGTTGCTCGGCGAGGAAGGGCTTGTCCTCCACCAGCCGCACGCCGGCCTCCGAAACGCGCCGCACGTCCGAGGTGAGCGCGGTCAGAAGAATGCCACCCGCGAGAATGGCCACGACGATTCCGAGCTGTTTCGCGCTCGGACCGCGGGGCGCCGGGACCGCCGCCGGATCCGGGGCGGGAGTTTGGTTTGGAGTCTCACTCATAATGGGGTTGCAACCAATGGTTCATGACCTGCCGGAACGGAAAATTCAACAACATACCGATCAGCAGCATGGCCGCCAGCGCCGCGCCAAACACAATAAAGCCGGCCACCGAATCGTGCAGATCCATGGCCAGTTTGTGGCCGTAAATCTGCGCCACCAACGCGATGAACAGCACCCGCATCAGGTTGCCGAGCACCGCCAGCGGGATCGCGCTCAAGAACAGCACCCACCGTTTCCACTGGCGGTGCTGCGTCACGTACCCCCAAAAGGCGGTCACCGTGCTCAGCGCCATGAGCGACCGGATCCCGCTGCACGGGGCCTCCACATCAAAGCTGAATGCGCTGGAATGAATCGCCGTCCCGATCCGCACCGTGTGCACGCCGATCAGGTTCAACAACACCGTCGCCGTCCCGGCCATCAGATGCCGCAACGGCACGCCGATGCGTTCTTCGAGGAAGTTCAAGGGAATCATCAGCAACAGAAAACTGATCGGGAACAACAACAGCCGAAACACCTCCCGCCCGCCCAGCGCCAACGCCAGCCCGCCGAGCAGCACCGGCAACGACAACACCACCGTGTGTTCCTGCGCGCCTTTGACCCCGAAATAATACAACCCCATCGCCAGCACGATCACCGCCAGCCCGGACGCGGCCGGCTCGATCTTTGCCTGCTTCAACTGTTCCCGCTTCATCCAGACCAGCACGCCCGCGAGGAGCGGGATCAACGGCCCGTGCGAGTAGTTGGAAATCCGGCTCCAGTGCGTCGTCAGCCACCGGTAGGCCGAGAACTGATACGCATCAATGGGTTGCACCCCGTAGGCGTAAATCAGCACCACCGCCAACAGGCCCCATAAGAGATTTCGCAACGTCAACCGCACAGCGCCACATTATACGGGAGGAATCACTTCCGACAAGGCGCCGCGCCGCCATACACCAGAAATGATTTCGTCACCCCGCCCAGCCGCTCCCGGACCACCGTGGCGCCCGGGAACAGCGCCCGGACCTGCCGCTCCGTCGGCAAATAAATCGGGTCGGCCACCCCAAACAGCCCGCGCGTGATTTTCGTCTGCCACCGCACCGGTAAGTACGACAAAAACGGAATAAAATAATGCGCCTCAATCGGAAAACACCGCGCCGGCACCTGCACAAAATACCGCCGCCCCACCCGCCGGATTTCCGCCGCCATCCGTTGTTGCTGGTCGTGATCCCCCACGTGCTCGATGACGGAATTCGAAAAGACAATCGCCACCGCGCCGTCCCGAAACGGCAACTGCCGGCCATCCGCCACCACCTGCCACCGATAGTGCCCCAACTTGCCCAACGGCCGGATGTCCAGCGCCACGAATTGCAACGAATCAACAACCGCCCGATGCCCCGCGGCAAACTCCCGCCAAAAACTGTCGCCGCCCGCCCCCACGTCCAGCACCCGGTCGCCCGCCACCGGCTGCATGACCGCAAAAAACAAATCCAACCGGCGCTGTTTGGACCGCCGCCGCAGCCGGTAAAACACCCAGCCCTCCAACCGCTGCAACCACTGCCGTGCCGTGTCACGCATCAAAATACACCGCCAATCGTTTCGGGCCGTGCGCGCCCAGCACCAGCGTCTTCTCAATATCGCTCGTCCGGCTCGGCCCGGTCACCCACGAAAGCTGACTCGGCCAGTGCCCGGCGTACCGGTGCTGCAGCAACGCCAGCGCCGCCGCCAGATCCGGCACAACCTGCTCCCGCCGCGCGATCACCAGATGCGCCGGCGGCCACACCGCCATCGCCCGGCCGCCGCTCGTCCGCGTCGAAACCACCACCGACCCGGTCTGCGCGATCAAGCACTCGCAACCGGTCACGCCGAGTTCCGCTTCACGGACGCTGGCATTGCCGGGCACGAGGTCCACACTGCTGGCAATCAACCGGAACGAGTTCAGAAACTCCGGCAACGACGCGACCAGTTCGCCCTTGACCGCCGTCAATTCCTGCGTGAACCGCGCGACCGGGTCCGCGACCGGGGGAAAGACCGGCTGGCCGGTCGGCGCGGCCGGCGGCGGGGCCGTCACGCGCAGCGCGGCGCGGACGCGAGCCAAAATGTTTTCGCGGGCCGCGTTCATGAAGAACGACTTTCCCCCTCACCTTGATCCTCTCCCCCCAACGACGGGGGAGAGGAGATCTTCTTCAAGCCCCTCTCCCGTGCCGTGTACGGGAGAGGGTTCGGGTGAGGGTTTTGTTTCTGCCACCAATCCCGGAACGATTGCGCCGGCGCCGCCGGCCACTCCCGCGTATCCGTCCACAGCTTCGCGAACGGCCCGGCGCAACGGAGGAACTTGCCCGCCCACCGGTACCGCAGCGGGTCTTGAACTGTCCACGCCCAAAACTTGAACGCCAGCCGTTGCCACCCGCCCGCTGTGTTCCGACGATTCTGGAGGAGATGCCGGTGGACCGGGATGTTCACCGGGCAAACCTCCGCGCAGGCCCCGCACAGGCTGCTCGCATACGGCAGATGGGCCCAGTCGTCCCGCCCGCGCAGGTGCGGCGTGATGACACAGCCAATCGGTCCCATGTACGTCGTGTGATACGCGTGGCCGCCGATCGTCCGGTAAACAGGACACGCGTTGAGACACGCGCCGCACCGGATACAGTGCAGCGCGTCGCGTTGCGCGACATCCGCCAACAGGCGCGTCCGCCCGTTGTCGAGCAGGACGACGTGAAACTCTTCCGGCCCGTCCGGCTCGCCGTCCCGACGCGGGCCGCCGACGAGCGAACAAGTGCCGGTGATGGCCTGCCCGGTGCCGCTGTGCGCCAGCATCGGCCAGAACAACGCGAGGTCCGCGACGCGCGGGACCAGTTTCTCGATGCCGACCACCGCGACGTGAATCCGCGGCAACGAAAACGTCAGCCGGATGTTGCCTTCATTTTCCGTCAACGCAATCTGCCCGGTCTCGGCCACCGCGAAATTCGCGCCGGTAACCCCCATGTCGGCGGTCAGAAAATCCTGCCGGAGCTGCCGCCGCGCGATCATCGTGAGTTCCTCGGCGGAATCCGTCGGCGGCGCGCCAAGTTTTTCCTGGAATGTCCGCGACACGTCCTGCCGGCTCAGGTGCATCACCGGCGTGACGATGTGGTACGGCGGCTCACCCCGGAGTTGGCAGATGTACTCGCCGAGATCGGTCTCGACCGCCTGGATGCCGGCGGCTGCGAGGGCCGGCACCAGATGAATCTCCTCGGTCGTCATGGATTTGGCTTTGACGATCTTGCGGACGCCGCGGCGCCGGGCGAGGCCGAGAATGATTTGCGCGGCCTGGTCGCCGGTCTCGGCCCAGTGGACGTGGCCGCCGTTGGCGAGGACGTTGCGCGCGAACTGTTCCAAATACCGGTCAAGGTGGTTGATGGCGTCCCATTTCACCTGCGCCAACCGCGCCCGGCCTTCGTTCCAGTCGGCAAATCGCGTTTTCCCGCGCGCAACGGCGGCGTGGTACAGGCCGATGTTGCGCTGAATGGTGGCCCGGTGATTCAGGTCGCCAGCTTTAACGGCGGCGTCGCGGCGGAATTGTTGCTCGGGCAAGTTCATTGCGCGGCCAACACCTCCGCGAGATGCAACGTCTGGATCGGAATCTTCTGCCGGCGCAGATACCCGTCGAGTTGCATCAGACAACTCGAATCGGTGCTGACGACATACTCGGCCCCCGTTTCCCGAATCTTCGTGACCTTCAGGTCGGCCATCGCCGTCGAGATGAACGGGAACTTCACCGCGAACGTGCCGCCGAACCCGCAGCAGGTTTCCGCCTGCGCCATCTCGATGAGTTCCAGACCGCGCACGTGGCGGAGGAGCTGCCGGGGTTCGTCTTTGAGGCCGAGCTCGCGCAGCGCGTGGCAGGCGTCGTGATACGTGACCTTGGCCGGGAACGCCGCGCCCACGTCGGTGACGCCGAGATGTTTTACCAAGAACTCCGTGAACTCATACGTGGCCGGTGGTGCGACGCCGAGCAGTGGATAGAAGTGGCGGACCATCGCCGTGCAGGAGCCGGACGGGCTGACAACGGCGTCGTAGCCGGCAAAGATTTCACAGTAGCGTTGCGCCAATGGCCGAGCTTCGTCCCAGAACCCGGTATTGAACGCCGGTTGGCCGCAGCAGGTCTGGTCGGCCGGGAACTCCGGTTCAATCTTCAGCCGGCGCAGCACGTTGACCATGGCCACGCCGACCTGCGGGAAAAACTGATCCACGAAACACGGAATAAACAGCGCCACGCGCATGGCCGGCAGGGTACGAACGCCGCGCCGGTCAATCAAGCGCGAACCGTCGCGGCTTGCGCCGGGTCCACATTCCCGGCAGAATACGCACATGAGGTGGCTGCTTCTTTTGTTGGTGGCGACGACCACGCAGGCGCGGATGAGCCCGGTTGTCGTCGTGCGCGATCCCGCCACACCCAACGTCCCCGCCATGGTCGCCGCCGGGCTGAAGAAATTGACCGGTGCCGCCACCGAAACGGAAGCGTGGCACACGTTTGTGTCGAGCAACGACGTGGTCGGCATCAAGATCAGCACGCGAACGGCACCGCTGCAAGCCACGCGCCGCTCGGTGGTGGACGCCCTCGTGGCCGGGCTGGAATCCGCCGGCGTGGCGGCGACGAACATCTGGGTGTTCGACCGCGACCCGCGCAAAATGCAGTTGGCCGGCTACACCGGGCCGCAGGACGCGGCGATCATCGGCGGGACCGGTTGGGATGCCGCCGTCTTCTACGAAAACCGGCTTGTCGGCAAACTGATCTGGGGCGACCTGTTGTTTGGCAAAGTGGACGAACTCGACACCCGGTCGCATTTCCCGAAGTTGCTCACGCAGAAGCTGACCAAACTCATCAACGTCCCCGTCCTTCAAGACCATGATCCCTGTGGGCTGGCTGGCGGCCTGTACAATATCTCGGTCGGTCTGGTGGACAACTACCGGCGGTTTGAGGACCCCCGGCTGCCCGCCGACGCGGCATTGTTCGAGATCGCCGCGCACCCGGCGGTGGCCCACAAGCTCGTTCTGAATGTGCTCGACGCGCTGGTGGCCGGGTATGCCGGCGGGCCGGAGTTCAAGCCGCAGTACTCGTGGCCGGCCGGCGCGCTCTATTTCAGCTCCGACCCGGTGGCGGTGGACAACGCGGGACTGGAGTTGCTCCAAACGAAACGCCGGGAGAAACAGGTGCCGCCCCTGCGCGTTCCGCCCGGCCTGGGCGGGCCGGTCACGGTGATCGAGGCGGCCCCGTAGGACCTCACGCCGCCCGGGCGTACACGAGCAGGAACAGCAACGCGAGGCCGGCCGCCACCAACGCCGCGTTCAGCCGGACGCTGACCCGGTGGAGTTGCCGCCACTCGGCGCTGGCGCGTTCCAACGGGTTCATCGCCGGCAACAGTGAGAACCGCAGCCACCACAACGCCACGCCCGCGCCGCCCCAGAGCAACAGGCTGAACGCCCCCGGCCAGAACGACATCGCCCGCCGCCACAGCAACACCAGCAGACACCACACCGCCACCCCGGCGCAGAGCAACCCGAACAGGTAGTACTTCGGGAACAGTTGCCGGGTGAGCCGCCCGGCATTTTCGGCGTCGAGCGTCCGGTGCAGTGTCGGCGCCACCACCGCGCTGAAGAACACCATCCCGCCCACCCAACAGGCGAGCGCCACAAAGTAGAGGTATTTCACCAAATCCATCGGTGAGAAGGGGCAAGAATGCGGCCTTAGGACTGCTGGTCGAATGACTCAAACCACTCCAACGCGATGGCAATATTCTCGGCCGTGGGGCGATGGCCGCCGTCACTCCATTGCTCGCGCAGATTGGTGTACCCGGCCTGCTTGGTTTTCTGAATTGTAACCTTCAGCAGATCCGGCTTCGCCACGTTATCTTGGAGGCAGGCGCTATAGAACACCGGAATCTGGCGCATGGCGGCGGTTTCCCCTTTGCCGTGTAGGTAATTGCCCCACTGCGCGGGCGAATAGCCGCCGTTCATCAACAACATCCCGATGACCGTCCAATCGTAACTGGCCAAAATCAGCGCCTGATGGGAGGCATACCCGGCGCCTCCTGAAAACCCAGCGGTCGCCACCGACCACTGCGATTGACATTGGGGCCAGGATTTTTTCAAGGCGGCGAGCATTTGGTGGAGCATGTTCTCTCGAAAATAGATGTGATCTTGCTTGGGTTTGCCAAACTCCCCGTCGGCGGCCATCACGATCCACCCCCGCGCCAAGGCCGCCTTGGTGTAGGTTTTCATGTGTTTGATGCTCAGTCCATCGCCGGTCGTCGAAGCGCTCACGATCAGAACCCGCTGATGTTTCAGGGGATTGAAGCCGACCGGGACGGCAATCGCGGCCTTGATGATGGTGGTGGGCTGGCCGTAGTCCGCGCTCAACGTCTTGGCAATGTTTTCCGGCAAGGTGAGTGTGGCGACGACCGTCTTGCCGGGTTCGACCGTCACATCCCCAAACTTCATCGTATCGCTAGGGACAACGGGGGCGGAAGGTTTGGCTCCCGGCTTGGGGAGTGGCTTGAGCGTGGGTAATGGGCCTTGCTTGGGGACATTCGATTGGGCGAGGACGATGCCGCTGAGACACAAGCTCAACAGGCAAAGGAAGAGTTTTCGATGCATGGTTTTCATGATCAAGACGAGTTGTTGTCCTTGTTGGGGATTTTTTCAAGAAGAACCAGAGCTGGCAACCTGATTTAATCCAACCCTTATTCCTGACTCAGGCGTTGCTTCGGGGTGTCGTAGAGCAGGGCATGCGCGGCGCGGAGGATACCGGGGATGAGGTTGGCAAACGGACTCGCCGCGCAGGCTTGCCGGATTTTCTCGTCGTCGAAGTCTTTCGCCATCTGGCCGGGGAACCAGTGGCCGGCGTTGCCGAGCAGGTTGTACCGCATCTTGCCCCACGGAACGAGATCGAGCGATTTGGCAAACGTCCAGAGCCGGAGAATTTCGCTGACGTTGATGTCGCCCGGTATCTGCGTGTGTTCCGGTATTCCTTCCGCCCAGCGGGCGCACCAATCGGCACCGAGCACGCGTTCCATCTCCGCCCGGAGCCGCGCTTCGATGGGGCGGATGTCCACCTTCGATTCGAGCGCGGCGACGTGTTCATCAAAGTCAGACGGTCTGGCCACGCCGATGCTCAACGTGTGGACTTCCGGACGGGCGAGGCAGTAGAGATCGTTGAATTGCATCGGCGTGAGCGGCGCGCAGAGCCGGGCCATCTTTTCCGGGCGCTGCTGGAGCATCCCGCCTTTGTCGTTCGGGCTGATGATGAACACGCCCATGTCGCGTTTCGTCGCGGCTTCGATGGCCGGCCAGTTCAATGGGTTGACGAAGTACCAGTGGAGGTTGACGTAGTCGAACGCGCCGGTCTCGATGGCGTTGACGATGACGCGGGTCGGGCCGTGCGTGGAAAAGCCGATGAACCGCACCCGGCCTTCCTTCTGCCATTGCCGGGCGACATCGAGGCACCGGGGGCTCCAACTCAGTACTTCGTCGTTGTTGATGCCGTGCAGCGAAAACAAGTCCACGTAGTCGAGCCGGAGGTACTGCAGGGACTTCTCGAAATTGGCCCGGAACTCCTGCGGGTCGGCGGTGGGGGCGACCTTGGTTTGGACGAGGATTTTCTCGCGGGGCAACCGGGGCAGGATGCGGCCCAGTTGCATTTCGGAGGTGCCGTAGCCGCGGGCAGTCTCGATGTGGTTGATGCCGAGAGCGAGGGCGCGTTCGATGCAGGCTTCGAGGTTGCGCTGTTTGTCGGCCGGAATCTCGGCCGGGGGACAATCTTTCCAGGCGTGCTGGTAGCGCATCCCGCCGCAGGTCAGGACGGGCATCTGTAAGTTGGTGCGACCGAACCGCCGGTAGTGCATGGCCGACAGTGTAAACGACTTTACCGGAGAATCAACTGCACTCCGGCAATTGCGGCCAGGATCAACACCAACCGGGCAAACGTCTGCTCCGGGATCCGCGGCAACGCCCACCGCCCGGCCACCGCGCCAAGCGCGATCGCCGGCAATAGCAATGCGTTGAACCACAGGCTCGCCGGCGTGATCATCCCCAGCCCGACAAAAATCGGCAGTTTCGTGACGTTCAGGATCAGGAACAGCCACGCAAAGGTGCCGACAAACGCCTTCTTGTCGAGGTCTTTGCTGACGAAATACACCGCGGCCACCGGTCCCGCCAAATTGCCGACCGTGGTGGCAAACCCGGTCACGACGCCGGCGGCCGCCGCGAACGACCAGTGATGCAGGATTGGCCACGAGAACTTCTGCCGGCCCAACTCCAGCGCGACCAGCGCCAGAACCAGCGCGCCCAACAACGGCTTGAGTTGGGCGTCGCTGATGTGCCGCAACGTCCACAGGGCGATGAGGATGCCGGGCGCCACCCCGGCCAGCAACCGCCCAATTTGCGGCCAGAGCGCATGCCGCCGGTAGTACACCACCGCAAAAATGTCGCCGGCCACCAACATCGGCAGCAGCACGCCGACGGATTGTTTGGCCGGGAACGCCGTCGCCATGACCGGCACGATGAGAATGCCCAAGCCGGGGACGCCGCTTTTCACGAATCCCACGAGAAACGCCGCGACTGCGCCGAGCGCCCATTGTGCCGCGGTGAGGTTCATCAACAGCGGAGGCGCGGCGGCGGCTACGCTTGGGCGACCTCGGCCACCTGGCGAATGAGTTCGTCGAGGTAGAAGGGTTTGTGGACGACGCCGCGGAGCCCCTTGGTGAGCATGCCGCTCTGGCGGGCGCGGTCCGCGCTGCCGGAAACCAGCAACACCGGGGCGGCGGGGTTGATCTGCCGCAGTTGCTCAAACACCGCGTCGCCGTTCATTCCCGGCATCATATAGTCCACGAGCACCGCCCGGATGTCGCGCCAATGTTGCTTGTACAACTCCACGCCCGCCGGGCCGTTGGCGGCGGTGAGAACCACATACCCCTCGGCTTCCAGCACGGTCTTGACGATATCCAGAATGCCCGGCTCATCGTCAATGGCCAGCACCGTGGGTGGTTTTGCGGTCGTGTTGCTCATCGCCTGTGCACGATGACGCCGACATTAGCCAGTCGCCGCCCCGCCGTCAATTCTCTTTGTCAGCGCGATCCGGGCGCGGGCGCACCGCAGTTTTGGGAACTGTGAATTGTAGGGCGCGAATGCCCCATCCCGTGTCGTGTCGGGATGGGGTTTCGCGCCGCGCCCCTTGTTCACACTCAAAACCAACGGCGGACAGCCGAAACGACAGGCGTGCCCGCCCGACAAAACTTGCGGGGCGCTCGCGGTCATCCTGAGCGAAGCGAAGAAGCTGCCGCGGACCGCATTTTCTGGTATGGTCCGGCCCCGATGGCAGTAACGCGAGCGTTGGAATTTCTGCAGCGCGCCCGGCAGGCCGATGGCGGCTGGCCGTACCGGCCGGGCGTCGCCAGCTCGCCGGAGCCGACCTGTCTGGCAATGCTTGCGCTGGGCGAAACCGACGAGCGCTGGCTCGCGGCGCACGAACACAACGGGGCCATCAGCCTGCCGGGCGACACCGAGCCGCATTGGACGACGGCGCTGGCGGTGTGGGCGTTGCGGGACGGCGCGTTGCGGGCGCGATTGGTCCGGGGATTGTTGGCGTGGCACGGCGAACCGCTCGACCCGGACGAGGCGGTCAAACTCAACAGCCGGCTGCGCGGCTGGCCGTGGGCGGACAAGACATTCAGTTGGGTCGAGCCGACCTGCTACGCGTTGCTGGCCTTAAAAGCCGCCGGGCAAATGTCGCATCCGCGCGTCACCGAGGGCGAGCAGATGTTGCTGGACCGGCAGTGCCGGGATGGCGGCTGGAACTACGGGAATCATACGGCCCTCGGCGCCGCTCTGCAGTCGTTCGTGCCAACCACTGCGCTGGCCGTGCTCGCGTTGCGGCAACCGTCGCCGGCTGTCGAGCGCGGCTTGGAATTCATCGCGGCGGAACTGAATCGGGAGCAGTCGGCATTGTCGTTGGCCTTGGCGATTCTGTGTTACCGGGCGTATGGCCGGGAGACCGGCGATTGGCGCGAGGCGCTCACGCGCCGGCAACTGGCCGATGGCAGTTGGCGGGGCGATGTGCATCTGACGGCGTGGGCGGCGCTGGCTTTGGGAGAACGCAATGTCTTCTAGGTACACGCGCCGGGAATTCTTGCGGTTGGCCGGTCTGATCGCCGGGGGCGCGGGCGTCGGCGCGGCGGCGAATTACTGGTGGCTTCGGCAACGGCAGCCGGCCGCGGCGGTGACGATTTACCGGGCCGCGTCGTACCGCGGCGCACTGGCGGCGTTGATCCGGCAAGGGCTGCAGAACTACCCGGCCGTCGTCGCCAAAGCGCGCGGCGGCCGGGTGGTGTTGAAACCGAATCTGGTCGAGTATGCCGACGCCTACCGGGTGAACACGCACCCGGCCGTGATCGCGGCGGCCATCGAGGCGTTCCGGGCGGTCGGCGCGCGGGAGGTGATCGTCGCCGAGGGGCCGGGCCACCGGCGCGACACGGAGGTGTTGCTGGAGGCGAGCGGGCTGGACGCGGCGTTGCGGAGTGAACGGACGGAGTTCGTGGACTTGAACCTCGACGCGATTCATCCGGTCACGCTGCCGTTCAACTACTCGAAGCTGGGCCGGTTCTTTTTCCCGGCCACCATTCTCGGCGCGGACCTCGTGGTGTCGTTGCCCAAGTTGAAGACGCATCACTGGGCCGGGGTGACGTTGTCGTTGAAGAACATGTTCGGCACGGTGCCGGGCGTCAAATACGGCTGGCCGAAGAATGTGCTGCACTGGCGCGGCATCCACCGCTGCATCGTGGACATCAACCTCACGTTGCGGCCGGGGTTTGCGATCGTGGACGGCATCGAAGGGATGGAAGGCGACGGGCCGTTGCGGGGTGAGACGGTGCCGGCGGGCGTGTTGATCATGGGCGACAACCTCACGGCGGTGGACGCGACGGCGACGCGCGTGATGGGGCTGTATCCGGAACGAGTGGGTTATTTGAATCTGATGCTCGCGCACGGCGGCACCGTCCACGAGGGCCGCATCCGGCAACTCGGCGAACCCATCGCCGCGGTCCGGCGCGATTTCCGCGTGCTTCCGCGCGCCGCCGATTTGAAACAGCCCTCGTTGTGGATGGATTTGCTGCGTGGTCTCTGATGGCGGGCGCGCGATCAATCTTGCGTGGAACACTGTTGCCGGTGAGGATCAGTGGCCTGGCGGAATTCGGGAGACGACGAACGCGCGACCGGCGGCTCGCGCTGGCCGCCGCGGCGGCGTTGTTTGGTGTGGCGCTCGCCTTGCGGGTGCCGTTTCGCACGGCGCTGGCGTATCACTGGGACGGCGCGGAGTTCGCGCTGGCGGTCCGGGAATTCAACGTCGCGCTCAGCCAGCCGCACGCGCCCGGCTATTTCCTCTACGTCATGCTCGGCCGGTGGGTGCACACCGTGGTCGCGGACCCGCACGCGGCGCTGGTCTGGGTCAGCGTTGTGGCCGGCAGCTTGTTGGTGCCGGTGATGTACGGACTCGGGGCGGCGTTGTTTGACCGGCGCACCGGGTGGGTGGCGGCGCTGTTGGCGCTGACGAGTCCGCAACTGTGGTTTCACAGCGAGGTGGCGTTGACGTATGTGGTGGACGCCCTGCTGGTGTGTCTGACGATGTGGTGGTGTTGGCAGAGTTGGGCGCGCGGCGGCCGGTGGATGGATGCGGTGGGCCTCGGCGCGTTGTTGGCGGTGACCGGCGGCGTCCGGCCACAAACGGTGCCGGCGTTGTTGCCGGTGGTGTTGTTCACGGCGTGGCACTGGGACCGGCCGCGCTTTGCCAAACTGCTCGTCACCGGCGCGACGGCGGTCGTGTTGGCGTTGGCGTGGTTGTGGCCGACGGTGCAGTGGTCCGGCGGCTGGGAGTTGTACCGGGAGGTGGTGCGCCGGCACACGGCGTTCAACGTTTCGGCGACCTTCGCCGGGGGCGGTTGGGGCGCGTTGGGGTGGAACATTTTCTTGGTGGTGTTGTTCACGGCCAACGGCTTGATGCTCGCGACCGGGTTGTTGGTCGGCGGCGTTTTGTACCGGGACTGGATCACCCTGGACCGGCGACAGGTCCAACTCCTCGGCTGGTGGCTGGTGCCGATGTTGGCGTTTGGCACCGTGTTCGGGTTCACCAAACAACCCGGGTACGTGTTGAGCTACCTGCCGGCGTTGTTGCTGCTGGCGGCGGCGGCGGCCGGACAGTTGCGGGGATTGGTGTTCACCGGGGTCGTGGGCGTCGTGTGTTTGGTGAACGTGACGGCGTTCGCGGTCTGGGACGACGGGTTGCTCACCACCGCCCGCACCGCGGCAAAATTGCGCGACCACGACGCCCGGCTGGCCGGCGCGGTCGCGGCCGTCCGGGCGCGGTTCGATCCGGCGGAGACGGTGGTGTTGCATGCCGGGGAGTATCTGGATTACGGCCGGGTGCAATTTCAATGGCACCTGTCGGAGTTTTTTCATCTCCAACTGGCCCCCGACCCGACCCTGGTGACGCCGCCGGGCCGCCCGCTGGTCGCGGCGCAAGACGGGCGGACGGTGTTTGTGACCGGGTTGGCGGCGGCGGGCCATCGCCGGCGGCTGTTGGTGGTGCCGCCGCGGCGGACACTGGATATTTTTCAACCGTATCTCGGCCCGGTGACGGCCCGACCGGTGGCCGGCAGCGGCGGGCTGGTGTTCGAGGTGACCGGTCCGTGAACGACCGGTTGCTCCGCGTGTTGGTGGTCGTGTTGGCGGTGGCGGCAGTGCTGCTCCACAGCCGGCTGGCGCCCCGGCTGGCTTACGACGGGGAAAACACCGTGGACGAAGCCGACGGCTTGTACGCGCTCGACAACGTCCGCCGGGGCGCGCCGCTCTACCGGGATTTCTCCCAACCGCCGCACGTGCTGACGCCGTATCTGCCGCTGTTCTACTACGTGCCGGGCACGGCGGCGCGGTGGTTGAATCTGGAGCGGGCCGGCGGGTGGTTGGCGGGGCGCGCCTATATTTATCTAGGCTGGCTGAGCGTGGCCGGGTTGATTTATCTGCTGGCCCGGCAGGCGGGGGCGTCGCGGTGGGCCGGGAGTTTGGCTGGATTGTTGTGGTTGGCCGGTGGCGTGGCGACGGCGAACGCGGTGGCGTACCGGCCGGATGCGGTGGCGCTGGCGTTGTCGTTGGCGGCGGTGTGGATGTATCCAAGAAACCGGGCAGCGGCGGTGGGGTTGTTGGTCGCGGCGTTTTTGCACCGGCATGCCGCGGTGGCGCCGCTGGCGGCGCTCGCCGGTTGGGAATTGAGCCGGCGCGAATACCGGCGCGGGATCGGCTTGATCGTCGGCTGGGCCGCCGCCTTGACGGTGATTGTGGGATGGCTGGCGTGGACGACGAACGGGGCGTTGCTCCAGAACGTCTGGGGACCGCTCGGCGCGTGGAGCGATGCGGGCCGGATGTGGACGTTGTTGGGGCTGGCTCTGGTGGGCGGGCTGGCCGGCTTCGGCGGCGGGGTGTTGGCGTTGGCCCGCGGCGAAGGCGGTCTGTTGCGAAGTTATTTTGTGTGGGCGTTGGTTGTCGCGGTGGTCACCTCGGTGAAATTCGGGGCGGGGGTGAACTACTATTTGGAACCGTTTGCGGTCGGTTGCGTGCTGACCGGGGTCGTGGTGGAACGGGGCCGCGCCATGGCGGTGGCCGTGGCGGCGTTGGTGGTGGCCCAACTGGGATGGGCCCGACCGGCAATTGCCCCGCCGCCAACTCCCCGGCCGTGGGCGGTCATCGCCAAACAATTGGCGCAGTGGCCGGATCCGTTGCTGATCGAAGACGGGTACTTGGCGGTCCGCTGTGGGCGTGCGCCGGTGATTTTGAACGCGAGCATGTTCGGCGCATTGCAACGGGCGGGGCGGTTCGATGACGGAAAGATTGTGGAACAAATTCGGGCCGGCAAGTTCGGCGCGGTGGTCACCGTCGCGCCGGTCGAGGAACGCCGGCGATTCCGTCAGTTTCCGGCGGCGTGGTTGGACGCGGTCGGCGGGCGTTACCGGTTAGTGGCGACCGGGCTGCCGGTCTGTGTGTACGCGCCGGCTGAAGTGGACGCACAACAACCCCATGCCGAGCACCGGTAGGTTGGCGCAGAGATACCGGAACAGCGCGGGGATGGGCGGCCCCGGAGCCACGCCGGCGAGGTTGACGGCGGCCAGGTTGAGGAGCAACAGGGCGCCAAGAAGAAGCCGGCGGCCACCGGTCGCCTCCACGGTGTGCGCGGCCAGACACAGCAACGGGAAGATGAGAAACACCAGATAGTGAATCCACGCCACCGCCGAACAGAGCACGGTGACCACCAGCAACAACGCCACGGCGGCGGAAAACTCCAGTTGCCGGCAGCGCATCCACGCCCACACGAGCGTTGCCGCGGCCAGCCCCCACGCCAGCGCGTCGACCCCGCCGCCGCACAATCCGTTGACGAACGAGGGAATGGTGAAACTCAGGTATTGGCCACCGGAGAACTGCCGCAGATAGGGCGCGGCGTGGCGGAGAAACGATGCCCACGCGGCCAACCCCGGCAGTGCCGCCCAGAAAATCAAGCACACCAGCCAGACGAGGATTGTGCGGCGGCGGTCCTCGCGGTTGGCGAGCAGGATCGGCAGTGGGGCGATTGCGAGCGGATACAGTTTGAGCACGCCGGCCAGCGTCAGTAGTCCGCAGCCGGTCACCACGGAGCCCTGCCGCCAGAAATAAATTCCGGTGAGGATGAGCGCCAACAACAGGAGTTGGACCTGGGTGAACCAATAATGATGGAACATCGGCAAGGAGCAGGCGCTCAAGCCCGCGGCCAGACACCAATGCGCGGGCAGCAACTGCCGTTGCAGCAGTGCGCCGGCGACAACAAAGATCACGAGCAGGCTGGCGGTCTCAAGAAACACGTAAAACCAAAAAGCCGGCGTCGGGGGCAGTGCCGCCAACAATCGGTACCCCAACAGGAGCAGGGGCGGGTTGGTTGCTTGCCCCATCACGGCGGTGAACGGCAAACCAGCGCGGGTGTTGTATAACATCAAGTCGGTCCGGTACGGGTCGCAGCCGGCGCGGGCAGCGTGCCCCTCGACGTATGCCAGCGCAAAGTCGTTATCCACTGTCTGGTGAGGAAGAAACGCGACAACAACACGTGCGGCCACCAGAAACAAACCGACACCCAAACCAGTCATGCATGCCTGCGTCACCCGTGTAAAGGTGAGACCTGATCGGGAGGGCAACGCCGTCGTCATGGTCGCAATACTAACGATCCAAATGTTTGAGGGCAATCGCCTGTTCAGCTTTTGGACATTATCGGAGTGCGCATGTTCATATTCATGGTCAATGGACGGGGATGTCTCAGAGGTGAGGGCAACGCAAAACTTTAGGAAAAGTATGGTTTTTTGAGTACTACCGGCGGTCGGTATGCCGGTGGCATAAGAATTGCACTTGGTAACCTACGACGGTAAAGAAAACTTTGAAAATAAACTGGGAGGAGGTGAGATAGAATGAAATTCATCCGCAAATTGATGCGCAAGGCGTCGAAGAAGTCGGGTCAGAGTTTGGTGGAGTACGCGTTGATTCTGGCGCTGATTTCTGTGGTTGCGATTCTCGTGTTGCGCGGAATCGGTACCTCAGTGAATAGCCGGTTGGGGGACGTGAATAACAACCTGCAAGCGCCGCAAACATCGAGCTAGTCTGATGTTGTTGATCAGGAACGGGGGTGGGGCAGACTCCACCCCCGAACCGTTTGGTTCTTTGCAAGAACGAGGCGTACTAGACAAGAGCGGGATTCGGGGTTAGGTAAGGCACGGAGTCGTGCCCGGGCGCGGGGCGGCGAAAAATTTATCTGGTATTTGGATGGCGACAGGAGCAAAATTACGTCAAGCAAGAAAGCAACCTAAAGGAGGCGTGTAATGGCTAAACGATCGGGTGCAGGCGGTATCATCATGGTGGCCGTTATTCTGGGATTGGTGACGGCCTATTTAATCTGGAACTATCTCCGGCAGCAAGACGAGCTGAAGAATCGCGTCCCTGTCGTCACGGCGGCGGTGGACATTCCGCCGCGGGCGACGATTACCCCCGACATGGTGACGATGCGATCCATTCCTCCTGACCTGGTGGCGCCGGATGCGGTCAGGGATCGAAAAGCCGTGGAAGGGAAGAAAACGAAGGTCCGCATTCGCGCCAATGAACAGGTGCGCACCAATGACTTTATGACTACCGGTGAGGTCACCACGCTCTCCTACGAAGTGCCACCGGGGATGCGGGCGATTTCGATTGCCGCCGGTGAAGTGCAGGCAGTCGGCACCGCCGTCAAGCCCGGGGACATGGTGGACATTCTGGCCACCTTTGTGGATCCGATCAACCGTCAGGAGACCACCAAGACGGTTCTGCAAATGATTAAAGTGTTGGCCGTTAACCGGGGCAATACAGATCCCAACAGCAAAGAGGGCGCGAACAGTTCGATGACGTTGCTGGTCACCCCTGAACAAGCCGAGCAGTTGATCGCGTTTGACCGGCAGGGAACATTGCGGGTGGCGCTCCGCCCGGTTCAGGACGACAAAACGATCGACAGCGCGGGGGTGACGCTTCGAGATTTGCGCCGCGCCGCCATCGAGCCGCCTCCCGCGCCGCCGACCGGAACGCAAACGCCGGTGATTATCAGCGTGCCGCGGGAGCGACCGGATGTGATCAAGGTGTATCGGGCAACGCAGGAGCAAGAGGTGCCGGTCAGGTAGTGGCAAGATGAACATCAACCAAAGGAGAACCATGAAAAGCACAATCGGAGCAAGCGGGTGGAAGTTCGGAGGCATTCTTTTAGTGTGGGCCTTGATTAGTTGGAGCGCCAGTACGTGGGCGGGCGCGGGCGAGGTGTTGCAGGTCAGCCTCGGCGGCGCCGTCACGGTGCCGGCAGTGAATGTGGGCAAGCTGGCCGTCGCGGATCCGGCGGTGGCGGACGTGTTGCCGTTGTCGGAGAAAGAAATCAGCGTGATCGGGAAGAAAGCCGGGGAGACCACGCTCACGGTTGTTTTCACCGACAATCAGGCGACCAAAATGTATCGCGTGGTAGTGGGGAATGACCCCGCCGCCACCACGATTCGCGAAATGGTCGGCATCCCCGGGATGACCGTGCGTGCCGTCGGCGATGCCTTGGTGCTGGACGGGCAGGTGGAGAATGAATTGCAGTCCCAACGGGCGGAACAAGTCGCCAAGGCCTTCAAGCCCCAGGTGGTCAACCTGCTGGAAGTCAAAAACCCCCGGCAGATCAAAATCCGTGTGCGCGTGGCTGAGGTGAACGTGACGGCGGCCAAGAAGATGGGGTTGAAGTGGTGGGGCGATGCGGGACAGGTGCAGTATGGATTTAACTTCAGCGGGCAAGATGGGACGATTAATCCGATCACCCATGGGTTTATGGCGCAGATTCCCAACGCGGGCGGGGTGGGCGGTTTTGGCGAACTGGTCAGCGCGGATGTGGTGCTGCAACTGTTGCAGAGCAAAGGGTTCGCCCGGCTGTTGTCGGAGCCGACGCTGATCACCCGCAGCGGCACCGAAGCCAGCTTCCTGGCGGGCCAGGAAGTGCCCATCGTGCAAACGTTGAACAACGTCTCCTCGGTCACCTACAAAGAAGTCGGCGTGCGGATGGTCATCAAGCCGGTGGCCGACAGCCAAAATCGCATCAACACCACCATTCACGCGGAAGTCAGCTCAATCAGCGCGGGCATTGTTCAGGGCGGAAGCGTGGCGGCGAATTCGCTGCCCGTGATCACCACCCGGAAATCGGACACCGTGTTGCAACTGGCCGACGGCCAGACCCTGGTCCTGGGCGGGTTGTTGAGCAATGATGTGGATACGGACACATTGCGGAAATTCCCGTGGCTGGCGGACATCCCCATCATTGGCGCGCTGTTCCGGCACAACGACCGGAGTCAGGTGCAGCGCGAACTGGTGTTCTTCATGACGCCGGAGATTGTCAAAGATCCCGATGCCGAGACCGCCGGCGCGATTCGCACGCCGGCCTTGAAGAAGTGGAACACGGAAGGCCTCCAGGGGGTCCTGCCGGAGGAATCACCGAAGGACAAGTGGGGGTTGCATGATCTGCAGACGCTGGGCCTGCCGGAGAACAAGCCCGCCACGCCCGACAAGGCGGATCCGACCAAGGGCGCGACGCAGAACTTTGCGCCAGCCCGCCCGGCGACCGGCAAGTAGACGAAGGAGATTGCGGAAGCCGGGGGAGACCAGAGAGGACTCCCCCGGCTTCAGTCGAGGTTATGGCCATTGAGCGAAAAATCACGGTAGTCATCGCCGAAAATGAGTTGAGCGAGCGTGAAAAGCTAAAAAACCTGCTCGCGGGTGAGGCGGACATTCAGGTGGTGGGCGAGGCGCGCGACGGCAAGGAATGTCTTGATTTGGTGGCCCGGCAGCGGCCCTCCATCGTGCTGATCAAAGAAGCATTGCCGGTGATCAACGGGCTGGACGCGGCCGAGCAAATCACCAATGAGCAACCCGAGGTCGGCGTCATCCTGATTCTCAGCGGCGCGGAAGGCGAGGAAGTGTGGCACAAGATGCTGCGGGCCGGGATCCGCGAGTTTCTGACACGGCCGCTGGCGGCGGACCGCCTGCTGCAGGAAGTCCGCAAGGTGGCGGACCTGCAAGGCAAGGCCGCGCGCAAAGGGGCGGCAGCAGCACCGGCGGCGGCAGCGCCGGAAGAACCAAGGCGGAAGATTGTTGCCGTGGCCGGACCGCGCGGCGGGTGCGGGAAGACGGTGTTGGCGACCAATCTGGCGGTGGCGGCGGCGGCGAACAGCGAAAAGGTCGCCTTGGTGGATTTGAATTTGTGGGGTGGGGACATTTCCATGTTGTTGGATTTGACGCCGCGGCGGACGTTGGGCGATTTGCTGCCGGGATTTGGCGGGATTGATTACGACGTGGTCGAGGCGATGATCGTCAAACATTCCTCCGGGGTGTCGGTCTTGGCGGCGCCGTTGACCGGGACTTTTGACGGGGCCGCGCTTTCGCGGTACATGGTGCAAAGCATTCTGGAGGCGCTCCGACAACACTACGAGTGCACGATTGTGGATACCGGGTACGCGAATCTGGAGTCCACGCTGGCCGCGATGGATTACGCGGACACGATCCTGGTGGTCGTCGGCATGGATTTGCCCCGGCTGCGGGATGCCAAGTTGTACTTGAAGAACCTGATGGCGGCGAATTATCCGCGCGAGAAGTTGCTGGTGGTGGTGAACCGCTGTGGCAGCTCGAAGGAAATCGCCCCGGCGGAGATTGAGTCCATTTTAGAGTTCCCGGTCGCGGCGCAATTGCCGAACGACGAGGGATTGGTCAATTCGTCGGTGAACCTGGGGCAACCGCTGATTCTGTCGAGTCCGAACAAGCCGTTGGCCCGGGCGATTGCGGCATTGGCGGAAAAGATTGTGCCGGCCCCGGCGGGCCAGAAGAAGCGGGCGGGAAAAGGATGGTTTTCATTTTGAACGTCGGAAAGGAGAACTTGATACGCGATGAATGGCGGTAGCCCTGAGATCAGCGCCCAGTTGTACGCCGAATCGAAGAACGCAATTCTGGCGTATCTCGTCCAGAATATTGACCAGAAACTTTTGGAAAAGGGCGACGAAGTGTTGTTGCGCCGGCGGGTCGAGGAATTGGTCGAGGAGAAATTGCGCTCGGAGAAGCTCCCGTTTTCCCGTCAGATGCGCAACCGGCTGGTGTCGGACATGGCCGACGAAATTCTCGGATTCGGCCCCATCGAGCCGTTGTTACGCGACCCCACCGTGACCGAAGTCATGGTCAACCGGCCGGATCAGGTGTACTGCGAGCGGTTCGGCAAGTTGGAGCTGACGGATGTCACGTTCCGGGACGCCGAACACATCCGGCATGTGATTGATAAGATTGTCACGCCGCTCGGGCGGCGGGTGGATGAGTCCAGCCCGATGGTGGACGCCCGCCTGCCGGATGGGTCGCGCGTCAATGCGATTATTCCGCCGTTGTCGCTGAACGGGCCGGTGCTGACGATCCGGAAGTTTTCGGTTGATCCCTACACCGTGGAAGATTTGATCGGGTTTGGCACCCTCACGCAGGGCATGGCGGCCTTTCTGGCCGCCTGCGTCAAGGTCAAGCTCAACATTTTGGTGTCGGGCGGCTCCGGGGCCGGCAAGACCACGTTGCTGAACGTGCTGTCGTCGTTCATTCCTGAGGGGGAACGGGTGGTCACGGTGGAGGACGCGGCGGAGTTGAAGTTGCACCAGCCGCACGTGGTCCGGTTGGAATCGCGGCCGCCGAACATCGAAGGCCGCGGCGAGGTGAAGATCCGCGATCTGGTGCGGAACTGCCTGCGGATGCGCCCCGACCGGATTGTGGTGGGCGAAGTCCGCGGCGGCGAAGCGTTGGACATGTTGCAGGCGATGAACACCGGGCACGAGGGCTCGATTTCCACCATTCACGCCAACTCGCCGCGGGACGCGCTGGCCCGGCTGGAGACGATGGTGATGATGGCCGGCATGGAACTGCCGTCGCGGGCCATCCGCGAACAGATTGCGGCGGCCATCCATTTGATCGTCCAGATCTCGCGGCTCACCGACGGCAGCCGCAAGGTGGTCAGCGTCAGCGAAGTGCAGGGAATGGAAGGCAACGTGATCGTCCTGCAAGACCTCTTTACCTACCGGCAGAAAGGGGTGGGCGAGGGCGGCAAGGTCTTGGGCGCGATGCAGGCGACCGGCATGGTGCCGCGTTTCCTGCACCGGTTCGCCGAGGCCGGCATCCACATCCCCGCTGACATTTTTAAGGTGACCGGAGAGGAATAACGAGCGTTATGCCAAACCTGATCTTGATTGGAATCATTGGCGCCGTCGCGGTGGGGTTGTTGCTGTACGGCTTGTACACGATGCTCACCCGGCGCAAGTCCATCGTGACGGAACGGCTGGAGACCTACGCCAATATCGAGGAAGAAGCCGCCCGCGCCACCGCTGAGGAGTTTCACAAAAAGAGTTTTGTCGAGCGGGCGCTCGACGCCCTCGCGGGCGCCAGCTATCTCCAACGGCTGCAGGAAAACCTGGCCGGCGCCGATATCCCGATGAAAACCACCGAGTACGTGTTACTGCGCCTGACACTGGCCGGCCTCGGGTTCATTCTGGGGTTGTACGGGATGGGCTACCTGCATAGCGGCATCGTGCTGGCGGCGGCCGGCTACTTTGTGCCGGCCCTCGCGGTCCGCGTCTCCCGCAACCGGCGCCGGGCAAAGTTCGTGCGGCAATTGGCTGACGCCTTGATGCTGCTGACCAACTCGTTGCGGTCGGGCTACAGCTTTATCAAGGGTCTGGAGTTGGTGGCGAAGGAAATGGACGACCCCATTGCCAAGGAACTGAACCGGATGTTGCGCGAGGTCAACCTCGGCGCCACCATCGAAGAAGCGATGACCAACCTGGGCCGCCGCGTCCGCAGCGCGGACCTGGACATTGTCATCAGCGCCTACCTCGTGCAGAAGGATGTCGGCGGCAATTTGACGGAAATCATGGAAAAAGTGGCGGAGACCATCCGCGAGCGCATCCGGATCCAGGGCGACATCAAGGTGTTGACGGCGCAGGGGCGGCTGTCGGGGCTCATTGTCGGTTTGCTGCCGGCAGCCATTTTCGCGTTTCTGGTCCTGCGGGCGCCGGACTACTACGCGATCATGTTTCAAGATCCCCGGATCGCGGTATTCGGATTCAACATGCCAGTGGGCGTGCTGATCCTGCTGGGCGGATTGTGCTGGCAGGGTCTCGGCGCACTGCTGATCTACAAAATCATCAACATCAAGGTCTGATATGCTCTTCCTCATTCTTGCAAGCATAACCGGGTTTCTCTTCGTGCTGATGTTGCTGGTGGGGCTGTATCGGAGCACCTCGAAGTTCGCCATTGAGAAACGGATTGATCGGGTCATTGCCTCCACCACGGAGACCGCTGCCGAAGAACTGAGCAAACCGTTCGCGCAACGGGTCATTCTGCCGATGGGCGAAAAAATCGCCGGCCTGTTTCGCCGCTACATGCCGGCCGAGGCGACCGACCGCATTCAAAAGAAACTCGTGGAAGCCGGGTTGTATCCGCAAGTCGCGCCGGCCCAAATTCTGGGGCTTTCCTGGTTCAGCGCGGCGGGGTGTTTGATTGTGATCGGGGTCATCTTGGTAACAATGGCCGGCACGTCCAACAACGTGCGCTGGAATGATCCGCTGAACCTGTTGCTGTTGATTGGCGGCGCGGCCGGCGGCTACATTTTGCCGCAATTCATACTGAGCCGGAAAGTCCGCGCCCGGCAGGAGGAAATCCTCCTGACCCTGCCGTTTGCCATTGACATCCTCTCCATCAGCGTCGAGGCCGGCATGGGGTTCGATGCCGCCCTGGGCTACACGATGCGCAAACTCCAGGGGCCGCTCGCCGAGGAATTCGGGCGGACCCTCAACGAGATTCGCCTCGGCAAACCGCGCCTGGAAGCGCTCGAAGATCTCGGCAACCGCGCCGGCGTTGAGGACCTGAAGGTTTTCATCACCGCCGTGGTGCATTCCAGCCGGTTAGGCGGCAGCATCACCAACACCCTGCGCATTCAGGCGGACTCGATCCGGGTGCGCCGTCGGCAACGCGCGCAGGAACAAGCCATGAAGGCGCCGGTTAAAATGGTGTTTCCGCTGGTGTTCTTCATCTTCCCGGCGCTGGGCATTGTGATTCTCGGGCCGGCCCTGCTGTCCATCTGGCGGCAACTTATGCAATAGCCGGAGACTGCGGCCATGATGCTGTACAATGTTACTCGTAAAACAGTGCTCTCCGACCAATGCCGGTTTGCCAATTCCGCCTGGAAACGCCTGGTCGGGCTGCTGAACCGCAAATCGCTCGCCCACGGCGAGGGATTGTTGTTCGACCGCTGTTACGGCATCCACACCTTCGGCATGCGGTTCGCCATTGACGTGCTGTTTCTCGATCAAAACCTCCGCGTGTTGCGCACCGTGGAAGCTTTGCCGCCCTTGCGCACCTGCGCCGTCAAACGCGCTGTGTACGTGTTGGAATTGCCGGTCGGCACCATCCGCCAGTCGCACACCGAAGCCGGCGACCAAATCCAACTCCGGACCGCCGACGCCGAAGCGCCCGGCCTGGTTCGGGCTCACGCCTGACGCCGGCCTTCCGCCGCCAACTGACAGTACAACACCGCCGCCGCCCGAAGCTGCCGCCGCTCTGTCGCGCCGAGTTGACTGACCACGCGCGCCGGTGCCCCGTACACCAACGAGCCGGGCGGAATGTGAAATCCTTTGCTGACCAACGCCTGCGCCCCCACGATGCTTTGTTCGCCCACGACGACGCCATCCATGACAACCGCCCCCATCCCAATCAGCACTTCGTCGCGGACGGTGCAGCCGTGCAGGATCGCGCTGTGGCCGACCGTCACATAATTACCCACCACGCACGGCGCGTCATCGCCCACATGGCACACCGCGTTGTCCTGAATGTTCGAGTGATGCCCGATGATCACCGGCGCGATGTCGCCCCGCAACACCGCGTTGAACCAGATGCTGGACGACTCACCGACCGTCACCTCGCCGATCAACCGCGCGCCCGCGGCCAAAAACGCATCCGGGGCAACCACCGGCGATTTTCCCCGAAACGCAAAACAGGATTGCATCCGCTCACTCTCCGATGATTTTCACCAACACCCGTTTCCGCCGCCGGCCGTCGAACTCGCCGTAGAAAATCTGCTCCCACGGACCGAAGTCCAACGCGCCGCCGGTCACCGCGACGACGACCTCCCGGCCCATGATCGTCCGTTTGAGATGAGCGTCGGCGTTGTCCTCCGCCCCGTTGTGGGCATATTGCGAATACGGTTTCTCCGGCGCCAGCTTTTCCAGCCAGCGCTCGAAGTCCTGCTGGAGGCCGGACTCGTTGTCGTTGATGAACACGCTGGCGGTGATGTGCATCGCGTTGCAGAGCAGCAACCCTTCCCGGATCCCGCTCTCGCGGAGACAGTCTTCGACCTGCGGGGTGATGTTCACGAACCCGCGCCGGCTGGGGACGTTGAACCAGAGTTCTTTTCGGTAGCTTTTCATGCGGCACATCATATAAGTTTCCGCCGTGAAAATCACCCACATCAGTCAGGTCCCGGTGGCACCGGTCACGCTGCCGGACGCGGCCGGCTGCGCCTGCCGGGTGGCGTTGAGCGCGCGCGACGGCGCGCCGACGATGGCGCTGCGCGTCTTCGAGGTCGCGCCGGGCGGGCACACGCCGTTGCACCGGCACCCGTACGAACACGAAATCTACGTGCTCAACGGCGCCGGCACGGTCTGGCGGGACGGACAAGAAGCGCCGCTCCACCCCGGCGACGTGTTGCTGATCCCGGCCGACGAACCGCACCAGTTCAAGAATACCGGCGCGGGCACATTCCAATTCATCTGCCTGATCCCGGTGCAGTTTCAGAAGTGCTGACATGGGCCACCGGTTGACCACCCTCGTGACGAAGACCGGCGACGGCGGCGAGACCGGGCTGGTCGGCAACAAACGGGTCAGCAAAGATTCGCCGCGAGTCTGGGCCATCGGCGCCGTGGACGAACTGAACTCGGCAGTGGGCCTGGCCCGCGCGTTCAATGCCGACCGGCGGCTCGACCGGATGCTGGCCCGGGTGCAAAACGATCTTTTCGATCTCGGCGCCGAGCTGGCAACGCCGCCGGGGTATTTCATGGACGGGATGCCGCAGTTGGGGCGGCGTCACGTTGCCGCGTTGGAGAAGTTGGTGGCGAAACTCAATGCCGAAGTCGGCCCGCTCACGGAATTCATCCTGCCCACCGGCACACCGGTGGCCGCCCTGTTGCACGTGGCGCGCACCCATTGCCGGCGCGCGGAACGGTACTGTGTCCGACTGGCCGGTCAGGAACCACTCGGCAAGGGCGTGGTGCCGTACTTGAATCGGCTCGGCGATGCGCTTTTTGTGCTGGCCCGGTGGGTCAACCACCAAGCCGGTCGCCCCGAGGCGTGTTGGGTCAAGCGCCCACCAGCGTCTCGCCAAAGCGGACGCTCAGCGCGGTAAAGACAATCTCGGCGAGTTGCAGCAGATTGAACCGGGAATTGTCCAGCGTCAGGTCCGGGTGGAATTCGTAGGCCGGGTCGTGGATGAAAAACGTTTTGATGAACCGGTCGCGCTGTGTTTCGCCCTCGATGGCGGCTTGCAGAGCTTCGGCTTGTGACAGGTGGCGCGTTTCGCTCAACTTGAACGCGCGCCATTCCAGCGGGGCGACCAGTCGGATGTGCAGGCCGTTCTTCAAATCCTGGGTGATCAACGAGGTGCCGCGTCCCACCAGCACCGCATGCCCATGCAACGCCAGCGCGCGCGCCACTTCGGCCAGTTTGCGATACACCACCGCCTCGTCCACCTTGCGATTCAGGATGGCATCGAACAACTCGCTCATCTCGGTCCGGCGCTGGCCGTCCAAGCTCTCGACCACCGCCCGGCTCAGGTGCAATTCCTTGGCGACGCGATCAATCAGCTCATGGTCATAAGCCACCCACGGGATCGTGGGGCGGCAACGTTCGTTGAGCAAATCCACCAATACCTGCGCCAACGCGGCACCTTCGCACCCGAATTGCCGGGAAATGGTGACAAACGGGCAGTGTTCCTGCGGACACGATTTTTCCTCGCGAATTTTCGACCACGCCTGCACATGGCCGGCAATCCGCGCGTCGAGGTTCAACCGCTGATGGGGTGCGTGCGGGATTGCTGTCATTTCTCTGCGGTAGCGTACTCCGCGACGCGCAGCCGCGCAAGCGCGCGTTGCAGCGCGGCGTGGGCGCGCGCGACGTCAATGTCCGGCGTCCGCACCGCCAACCGGCGCTCGGCGCGCTCTTTGGCTGCTTGTGCCCGCGCCACGTCAATCTCCTCCGGGCGCTCCGCGCTGCGGGCGAGCACGCTCGTCCGGTCTTTCTGCACCGCCAGAAACCCGCCGCCCAGCGCGACGTAATGCTCGCGGTCGCCGGGTTGCCGGATGCGCAGCGCGCCCGGCTTCAAGGCGAACACAAACGGGGCATGGCCCGGCAACACTTCAAACACACCCTCCTGACCGGGCGCGACGACGAACCGGACGTTCTCCCGCAGAAACAACTTCTGCAGCGTCAGAATCTCCAGCAGAAATGTCCGCTCCTCGGCCATCAGGCTTTCATCTTCTCCGCTTTGGCGCGGGCTTCCTCGATGGCGCCGACCATGTAGAACGCCTGTTCCGGCAGGTCGTCGCACTGGCCGTCGAGGATTTGCTTGAAGCTGCGCACCGTGTCGGCCACGCGGACGTATTTGCCTTCGAACCCGGTAAACTGTTGCGCCACGAAGAACGGCTGGGACAGGAACCGTTGAATCTTCCGTGCCCGGGCGACGGTGAGTTTGTCTTCCTCGCTGAGTTCTTCCATGCCGAGAATGGCGATGATGTCCTGCAAATCCTTGTACCGCTGGAGCACCTGTTGGACGCCGCGGGCGACGGTGTAATGTTCCTCGCCGACCGTCAACGGATCGAGAATCCGCGAGGTCGAAGCCAGCGGGTCCACGGCCGGGTAGATGCCCAACTCGGCGATTTGCCGGGAGAGCACGATCGAGCCGTCCAGGTGCGTGAAGGTCGTGGCGGGGGCCGGGTCGGTGATGTCGTCGGCGGGCACATAGACCGCCTGCACGGAGGTGATCGAGCCGCGTTTGGTCGAGGTGATGCGTTCCTGCATGTCGCCCATCTCGGTCGAGAGCGTCGGTTGGTAACCGACCGCGCTCGGCATCCGGCCCAGCAACGCCGACACCTCGCTGCCGGCCTGCGTGAACCGGAAGATGTTGTCAATGAACAGCAGCACGTCCTTGCCTTCGTAGTCGCGGAAATACTCGGCCTGCGTCAGCGCGGAAAGCGCGACGCGCAACCGCGCGCCGGGCGGCTCGTTCATCTGGCCGAACACCATGACCGTGTTGGCGATGACGCCGGACTCGGTCATTTCGAGGTACAGATCGTTGCCTTCGCGGGTGCGTTCGCCGACGCCGCCGAACACGGAGAACCCGCTGTGTTCTTTGGCGATGTTGCGGATGAGTTCCTGAATGAGCACCGTCTTGCCGACGCCCGCGCCGCCGAACAACCCGATCTTGCCGCCTTTGGCAAACGGGGCGAGCAGGTCAATGGACTTCAACCCGGTCTCGAACTGTTTCGTGGCCGGCACCTGTTCCTCGAACGGCGGGCTGGGCCGGTGAATGGGCAGCCGCAACTTGGTGTGCACGGGCCCCTTGCCGTCAATCGGGTTGCCGAGCAGGTCGAAGATGCGGCCCAGCGACGTCGCGCCGACCGGCACGGTGATGGGCGCGCCGGTATCCACGGCTTCCATGCCGCGGACGAGTCCCTGCGTGGCGCTCATCGCCACGGTGCGGACGGTGCGCTCGCCCAGATGGCTGGCCACCTCCACGGTCAAATGGATGCCCCGGCGGTCATCGTCAATCCGGATGGCCTGGTTGATCGGCGGCAGTTCCTCGGTGAAGAACTCCACGTCCACGACCGGCCCGATGACCTGGGCCACTTTGCCTTTGCGAATTGCGGTTGTGCTCATTTGCTCTCCAATGCGTCGGCGCCGGCCACGACTTCGAGTAACGCGGTCGTGATCGAAGTCTGCCGGGCGCTGTTGTACTCGCGGGTCAATCCCTGAATCATCTCCGAGGCGCTCTCGGTGGCCGCCTGCATCGCCACCATCCGGGCGGCCTGTTCGCTGGCCAACGATTCCACCAGCGCCCGGTAGAGCAGCACCTCGACGTATTGCGGCAGCAGCGTCGCCAGCAACTCCTCCGCTGCCGGCTCAAATTCATACGCCGCGCCCGCCGGCTTGTCCGCCTGCGCCGGCGGCGCCAGCGGCAACAGCGTCGTGACCGTCGGCTCGGATTTCAACACGCTGATGAACCGCACCGACACCACCGTCACCTGATCGTACTTGCCGGCGCTGTAATCGCCGATGATCCGCTGGCTGATCGGGTAAAACTCTTCGAGCCGCACGTCCCGCGAGGGTTGGGGAAAGTGGACCGCCACCGGCGCGCCGAGTCGGAGGAAATGATCGCGCGCTTTGCGGCCCACGGCAATCACCTCCACCGGCACCGTCTGCGCGCGGAGAAACCGGACGGCTTCGCGCAGGATGCCGGCGTTGAACGCGCCGCACAGGCCGCGGTCGGCGGAAATCACGACAAGCGCGATCCGGCCCACCGGACGTTGAGCCATCAACGGGTGCCGCAACGCGCCGCCGGAGGACACCACGTCCTGCAGGATCGCGGTCAGCCGGTCGGCGTAGGGCCGGGCGGATTCGGCCTTGGCCTGGGCGCGGCGGAGCCGGGCGGCGGCGATCATGTTCATCGCGCGCGTGACCTGCCGGATGTTCTTCACGCCCTTGATGCGGCGCCGTATGTCGCGCAAGCTCGCCATGGTGAGTGGTTAGTGGTGAGTGGTGAGTCGAAGCGGCTCAACTCTCAGCCGAGTTTCCTTTCTGTTTACGCAGATAACTGATGTAGCCATTCATCGCCTTCAGCAGTTCGTAGCCTTGATCCTTGAGTTGTTCGAGGGGCTCGGCTTTGTGTAGCCTTCGTCCGCACAGATATTGATGTCGTCGAGCAACTCCTCAAGCGAGCCGCGCGCTTGTCGCAAAAATTGGATATTCTCTTGGTAGTGATATCGGCCATGTCCTTCGGCAATGTTATTGGTCAGCGAAATGGCGGCCCGTCGCATTTGCGGCACGAGGGCATACTTTTCTTCCTCCGGCAGCTTACGCAGCAGCCGGTAGATGTTTCTGCGGAACACCCGCGCCGCGCGATAGACGGCCAAATCCTCAAATCCATATTTCGGTCGTTCACTCACCACTCACCACTACCCACTCACTTCGTTGTGAACAGCGTTTTGAACTCGTCGGCCGCTTTCTTCAGCCCGCTGGCGATGTCCTCGGTGAGTTCTTTGCGTTGCCGGAGGGCCTGGAGGGTCGCGCCGTACTTGCTCTTCAGAAATTGCAGGAACTCGGTCTCGTACCGGCGGATTGCGGTGACCGGCAACTCATCGAGATACCCGTTGGTCGCGGCCCAGATGACCGCCACCTGGTCTTCGACGGCCATCGGTTGATACTGCGGCTGTTTGAGCAGTTCGGTCATTTTCTGGCCGCGGTCGAGCTGGGCCTTGGTGTTCTTGTCGAGGTCGCTGGAAAGCTGGGCAAACGCCGCCAGTTCCCGGTATTGGGCGAGCGACAACCGCAACGGCCCGGCGATCTTTTTCATCGCCTTGGTCTGCGCGTTGCCGCCGACGCGGCTCACGGAAAGACCCACCGACACCGCCGGGCGCACGCCCGCGTAGAACAGGTCGGATTCGAGGTAAATCTGGCCGTCGGTGATCGAGATGACGTTGGTCGGGATGTACGCCGAGAAATCGCCTTCTTGCGTCTCGATGATCGGCAGCGCGGTGAGCGTCCCGCCACCCTTCGGATAGACCGGGTTCAAGAGGGGCACGTCGTCCTTGAGTTTGGCGGCGCGTTCGAGCAACCGGCTGTGCACATTGAAGACATCGCCCGGGAACGCTTCGCGGCCCGGCGGCCGGCGCAACAACAACGACACCTGCCGGTAGGCCACGGCGTGCTTCGACAAATCATCGTAGATGATCAGCGCGTGCCGGCCGTTGTCGCGGAAATACTCGCCCATCGCGCAACCGGCATACGGCGCGACGAATTGCATCGGCGCCGGGTCGCTCGCGGTGGCGCTGACGACGATGGTGTAGTCCATCGCGCCGTATTTCTGGAGCGTCTCGACGACGCTGACGACGGTGGATTTCTTCTGGCCGATGGCGACGTAGATGCAGATCAGGTCGCCGCCTTTCTGGTTGATGATCGTGTCGAGGCAGATGGCGGTCTTGCCGGTCTGCCGGTCGCCGATGATCAGTTCGCGCTGGCCGCGGCCGATCGGGATCATCGCGTCAATCGCCTTCAACCCGGTCTGCACCGGCTCTTTGACCGGCTGGCGCTCGATGACGCTCGGCGCGCGGCTTTCAACGGGCCGGTACAGCTCGGTCGCGATCGGCCCTTTGCCGTCAATCGGCTGGCCGAGCGCGTTGACCACCCGGCCGAGCAACGCCTCGCCCACCGGCACGCTCAGGACGCGCCCGGTGCGTTTGACGATCTGGCCTTCCTCCACCTTGGTGAAATCGCCGAGAATCATCACGCCGACGTTGTCGCGTTCGAGGTTCAGCGCGACGCCATAAACGCCGTCGGGGAATTCGAGCATTTCTTCCGACATGCAATGCGGCAGCCCCTTGACGCGGGCGATGCCGTCGCCGCATTCGATGACTTCGCCGACCTCCTGCACGCTGACTTCGGTTTTGAAGTTGGCGACGGCGCGCTGGAGAACGTCGCGGATCTGTTGGGGATCGAGGGTGAGTGTGTCGGGCATGGTTACCTCTGGGGAACGAGGACGGACGACGGAGGACGGACGACCGATTTGGCAGGCGCGAACGTTGTCCAGTTCTCTGCCAACCGAAACAGCATCGCGGCGCTGCGGTCGTAGTTGGCGGCTTGGGTTTGATGGAAATCCGCGCTGAAGTAGCCGCAGTCTTTGCCGAAGTTCAGCCAGGTTTGTGTTTCGCTGGCGGAACCTTCGGCGTCATTCAGGCGGTTCTTGAATTTGTTTTCGTACCGGCGTTGCGCCCAACCTTCGGAGATGTTGGCGCAAACGGAGCGGGAAGACCGGCGAATCTGGTCGCTCAGCGAAAACCGTTCTTCCACCGGCAACCGCCTGGTCGCGCGGAAAATATCCATGGCGGCGGCGTACGCCGGTTGGTACACCTCCAAGTCGCGGTAAGATTGAATCGGTTTTCGGTTTTCGGTCATCGGTCTTCTGGGTCACCCCGCGAGTTGCTGCTGCATCTGGTGAAGTTTGCGGCGCAAGCTGTTGTCAATGATCTGCTCGCCGACCTGAATCACCACGCCGCCGAGCAGGGCCGGGTCGGTCTTCTGGAGCAACTGCACGTTCTTGCCGGTCACCCGCGACAACTCGGCCGCCAACCGTTGCAGCGTGGCGTCGTCGAGCGGCGCGGCGGTGGTGACTTCGCCGGTCACGGATTGCCGGGCGGCGCGGGCCAGGTCGCTGAACGACTCGATGACCGCCAACACCCGGTCCGCCCGGTCGGTGTCGGCCAGCGTCAGCAGCAGATTCAGCGTCAGCGCGTGGACGCGGCCCTGGAACAGCTCGCTCAACGCCTGCCGTTTGCCGTCGCGTTGGATTGTCGGGTCTTTGAGAAACTCCAGCAACGCCGGGTTGGTTTTGAGCAGTTCGCGCAACCGGAACAGGTCTTCCTCGACGCGGCTGGTGGCGTTCTCGGTTTGCGCCATTTCCAGCAACGCCCGCGCGTAGCCGGTCGGGATGGGATCGTGGGCCATGGCCGAAAATCAGTTCCGCCGCAGTTTGCCGAGGTCGGCAATCAACCCGTCCACCAACTGCCGGTGCGTGGCGGGATTGACTTCCTTCTCGATCACTTTCGCCGCGATTTGGACCGACAGACTGGCCACGGTGTCCTTGAGTTCCTGCACGCCTTTTTCTTTCTGCCGCTGGATTTCTTCCTGCGCCCGTTGCACGAGGGCGGCGGCTTCGGCGCCGGCTTTTTCGACCACTTCCTTGCGGACATTTTCGCCGAGCTGGCGGGCTTCCTCGACGATCTTCGCGGCCTCGGCCCGGGCCTGGGCAACCTGTTTTTGATACTCGTCCATCTGCTTTTTCGCCTCGGCGCGGGCCTGTTCGGCTTCGGCGAGCGATTCCTTGATCATCAAGCTGCGCCGGTCGAGCGCCTGCGCGATGGGCTTGAACGTGAACTTGGCCAGCAGGAAAAACAGCCCCAAAAACGCCACGAGCGTCCACACTTGCAGGCCGACATCAATCTGCATCGGGTTTTCGCCGCCGCTGGCCTGCGCGGTGGCCGCACCCGCCAGCGCGAGCGCGCCGGTCATGACGGGGAGAAGCTTCATGGCGCTCCTACTTGGCCGCGAGCAGCATGAACGCGATGACCAGCGCGTAGAGCGCCTGCGCTTCCACCAGCGCGAAGCCCATGAACATCAGGCGTTGGACGAGCGGCAACGCTTCCGGTTGCCGGGCCGCGCTCTCGATGCTCTTGCCGAACACAATGCCGATGCCGACGCCGGCGCCGAGCGTGCCGAGACCGGCCGCGAGACCGGCGCCGAGCTTGGCGAGGGCCGGTAAGTTGATTTGTTGGACCGCCTGAATGGCGGCTTCCGCGGTTTCTGCTGCGAGCATGATCATTCCTCCGAGTTTAGTGTGATTCTCCCATCGCCTCGCCGAGATACAACGCGGTCAGCAAAGCGAAAATGAAGGCCTGAATGAAGGCCACAAAAATCTCAAACGCCATCATCACCACCGTCACCACCAACGGCAGCGCGGCGACCGGCTTGAAATACCACGCCAGCCCGGCGAGATAAATCACCCCGCCAAGAAACGTCAAAATGATCTGATGGCCGGCCATCAAATTGGCAAACAGACGCACCGCCAACGAGACCGGCCGCGCCAGCAGGCTGATCACCTCGATCAACGGCATCAACGTGAACCGCAGCCAGCCGGGCGCGCTCTTCGGGAACAACAATCCGAGGTAATATCCCAGCCCGTGATGCTTGATCGCCATCGCCTGCACGATGACGAACACCAGCAAGGCCAGCGGCCCCGTCACGTTGATATTGCTGGTCGGGGCGTGGAAAAACCACGGCACCGGCACCAGGCCGAGCAAATTGCAGAACAAAATAAAGAAAAACACGGTGCCCACGAACGGAAACCATTTCGCCCCGTCGGGGCCGAGGAACGGGTCGGTGACGTTTTCCTTGAGAAAATCCATCAGCGCCTCGATCAGGTTGGCGAACCGGCCTTCGCCGGTGGGCCGCACCAACCGGGCCGCGCCGACCAGCACCAGAAACGTCAACGCCGCCGCGATCCACAGCATCACCACCGTGTTGGTGATGCTCAAATCCACGCCGCCGACTTGCCACTTGTATAACACCACGCCGAGGAGATTCATGATTGTTTGCCCTGAGCCGGGAACAACTTTCGGACCTGCCAAACGAGCGGCAGACTGTATGTCACAATTAAAGAGCCTGTCAACCACCACTTGTCCGCGTCGGTGAACCGAAACGCCAGCCACCAGGCCCCCGCCCCAACCACCAGTCGCAGCGCCGCCCCCGGCGCGAGCGCCACCGGGTTGCCGGTCGGGCTGGCCTTCTTCTGCCGGCGCAAATCCCACAATTGCCAGCCGCAATAGATCAGGCCAATCGCCCCGCCCAACACCAACCCGATGATCGCCGGCCGGTCCACCTCAGCGCCGCTCCTTGTCGTCGGGGTTCATCATCTTCGCGTACACCATCCGGAAACCGGCCGCCGCGCCCAACACGAAAAACACCAGAAAACACCACGGCGACCACCCGGTGACTTTGTCCAGCCACCAACCAATGAGGGCGCCAACGCCGACCCCGGCGACCATGTCGCATCCAATGGCCATGCCGCGCCCCGCGCCCTGAAATTTGCTCACCGGCCGCATAAACTCGCGAGGCGGACACTAGCAGACCCTTGCGCCCCGCGCAACCCCGGCTTGCGCGACCGGGCGGGTCGTGTTATCCGGCCAGCATGCGTCGGGCCGTGATTGATATTGGGACCAACACCGTCAAACTGCTGGTGGCCGACGTCGCCGACGGTCAAATCGCCCCGGTCGTTGCTGGCGACACCGCCACCCGGCTCGGCAAAGGCGTGGATCGCACCGGCCGGCTTTCGCGGACGGCTATTGAGCGGACCGTGGCTGCCATCAGCGAGTTTGTCGCGAAAGCCCGGCAACTGGGCGCAACAGAGATCCGAGCGATTGCCACCAGCGCCGCACGCGAGGCCGCGAACCGGCAGGAGTTTCTCGCCGCCTGCCCCCTGCCGGTCGAAGTGCTGACCGGCGCGCGCGAGGCGGAACTGATTTTCTGCGGCGTGGCCAGCGATCCGGCGTTTGCCGGTCAACCGTTGCTCGTGCTCGATGTCGGCGGCGGCAGCGCGGAGTTGGTGCAGGGGAAAAATGGAGCGGTGGAAACGTGGCAGAGCCTGCCGCTCGGCGCGGTCCGGTTGCTGGAACAGTTTGGCGATGACTTTGCCGGGTTGACCGCGCACGTGCGGCGGACGCTGGCCCCAGCGGTGACCGGTCGGGCGGGCTGGCCCAGCCCGCCGCCGGCGAATCAACCAATCCCAGCGGCGCGGCGGACCACCGCGCCCCACCAACGGCAGACATGCCGCTTTGTCGGTACCGGCGGGGCGATCACGACGTTGGCGAACATCGTCGCACGGGCATCTTGGCCGCGCGATTCAACGCCGGGGGACGGGCCGGACGCCCGTCCCACGGGTGTGGATCACGCCCGGCTGACGCCGGAGGACTTGCGGGCGTGGGTGAGCCGGTTGAATGCGTTGCCGTTGCCGGAACGAAAAAAGGTGCCGGGATTGCCACCGGAACGCGCGGACATCATCGTGCCGGGCGGCATGGTGTTCGTGGCGGCCATGGAACTACTCGACGCCCCTGAGGTGACCGTCAGCGTCCGCAATCTCCGGTACGGAGCGTTGGTGTCATGAGGGCGACCGGCATCCTGCAGAGCCTGACGCGATTGTATGAACTCGGCGCGTTCGCGGTGATCACGTTGAGCGTGTTGGTGACGAAATGGAGCCGGTCGCGACGGGTCATCCGGCCGCTCATTTTGTCGAATCTGTGGCGGTCGGGCGTGCGGCAGTTGCCGATGATCGGGTTTCTCGGGCTGGCGTTGGGGTTGGTGATCATCGGGCAGACGGTGGCGTTGCTGACGAAGGTCGGGGCGCAGGAATACATCGGGACCGTCATGGTGGCGGTGGTGGTGCGGGAGTTGGGGCCGTTGCTGACGGCGTTGGTGGTGCTGGCCCGGTCGGGCACGGCCAACGCGGTGGAGTTGGGCACCGCCCGCGCGCTGGGCGAGGTCGAGGCGTTGGAGTCGTTGGGGATTGACCCGGTGCATTATCTGGTGGTGCCGCGGGTGGTGGGGTTGGCGGTCTCGGTGTTTTGTCTGACGACCTATCTCATCCTGGTGGCGGTGGGGAGCGGGTACCTGTTTGCGTTTTTGCAGGACGTGCCGCTGACGCCGGCCGCCTACTTCGCGCAGCTCAACGACGCGTTGCGCTGGCAGGATTTCGTGTTGTTGGCGTTGAAGACGGCGTTGTGCGGCGCGCTGATTGCGGTGGTGAATTGCTACCACGGCCTCGCGCGGCCGTTGCCCATCGAGGACGTGGCCGAGGTGACAAGCCGGGCGGTGGTGGAAAGCATCGTCGGGTGCGTGTTGGTGGACGCGGTGTTTCTGGTGGGGTACCTGTTTGTATGACCGGCGACATTCTTGTGGAACTGGCGGGCGTGGACGTGCTGGACGAGGCGACCGGCGACGTCGTGCTGCGCGGGGTGAACTGGCAGGTGAAACGCGGCGAGTGCTGGGCGGTCGGCGGCGGGCCTGGCAGCGGCAAGTCGGCGTTGCTGGCGACGGCGGCCGGGTTGCATCGGCCCGGCGGCGGCACGCTCCGGTTGTTTGGGCAGAATCTCGCGGCGGCGAGCGAGGAGACCCAGGTGTCGTGGCGGCGGCGGATCGGGTTTGTGTTTGCGCACGGCGGCCGGTTGTTCAGTCAGTTGACGGTGGCGGAGAACATCGCGTTGCCGGTGCGTTACCACGAGGGCGGCGACGAGCCGGCGCGGGTGCAGGCCGCGCTGGCGCGGGCGGAGTTGGCGGCGGTGGCGGCCGCGATGCCGAGCCGGTTGCCCCAGCGGCTCCGGCAACGGGCGGCGCTGATGCGGGCGGTGATCGTGCCGGTGGAGATGTTGTTTTTGGACGAACCGTTGACCGGCCAGAGCGCGCGTGAAGTGCGGTGGTGGACGGATTTTCTCCGGGAACAACAGCGCGCCGGGGTGACGGTGGTGGCGACCTGCGGCGATTTTGTGCCGTGGCGGGGATTGGCCGACCGGTTCGCGGTCATCAAGGACAAACAATTGCTTGCCAGCGAGCCTGCCGGTATGTCTGAATTGGGGTAGCCATGGCGCTCCAAGACCTCACGCCTCAACTCCGGACCCGGTTGCGCCGGGTCGAAAAGATTGTCAGCCTGTTTGTGGCGGTGGCGACGCTGTTGTTGGTGACCGGGTTTGGGTACTACCTGTATCACACGGCAAAACGGAAGGGTTGGTTTATTCCGACGTGTCCGTTCTTCACGTTTGCCCAGAGCGGCGAAGGGTTGAAGGTGGGCGACCCGGTGATGTTGATGGGGTTTGAGGTCGGTGAAATCACCACGATCGAGGCGATGCCGCCCGGCGCGTGGGACCGGGTGTATATCGGATTCAAACTGCGCCGGCCGTACTACGGGTACGTGTGGACGGACTCGAAAGCGCGGATCACGTCCGCCGGATTCCTCGGCGCGCGGCGGGTGGAGGTGACCAGCGGCGCGACCGGCCAGCCCACCGTGTACGAAAAGGGCGACCGGATTCAGGAGTTGTTGGTGGACGGCCGCCGCGTGGCGTTCACCAGCGCGCCGAAAGGCGTGTATGTGCCGCCGGACGAGCAGCCCTCCGTGACCGAACGCGCCCAGCGGTTGCTCGACACGGTGGAAGGCGCGTTGCCGAACATTTTGGCGGTCACCAACCGGTTGAACGTCACGCTCGACGGCGCCAGCGGCCTGCTCGCCAACCTCAACAATACCGTGGCCGAGTTGCGCCCCGCGATCAGCAATGTCAATGTCATCACCACCAACTTGCGCGACCCGCACGGCTCGCTCGGCGAATGGCTGGTGCCGACGAATATCAACGCGGAAGTCTACGCGCTGCTCGGCAACCTGAACACCCAACTGACCGCCACGCTGGTCAATGCGGCCAACATCACCAGCAACCTCAACAGTCAGGTTCAGTCCAACGACCAGATTCTCGCGCAGATTTCCCGGTTGGTGGTGGATACCGACAACCTGGTGCAGGGACTGAAGAAACATTGGCTGCTCTCCGGTATCTTCCGCAAACAAGCGGCAACGACGAATGCCCCCGCCGTGAAGCCATGAAGCAACGCGCGTGGCTGCCGTATGTCGCGCCGATGGCGTTGTACATGGTCTTTTTGCAAGCCCAAAACAGTTGGCCGCGCGCGTTGGTGTGGATTTACCCGATCAAGACGGTGGTGGTCGGGTGTGCGCTTTGGTATTTCCGCCGGGCCTACGATGAACTTCGCGGCCGGCCAGTGAGCGGCGGGCGGCTCGCGGTGGCGGTCGGCCTGCTCGTCATCGTCATCTGGATTGCCCTCGATCCGTTTTACCCCAAACTCACGGAGCTGATCTGGCGGGGCGAACGGCTCCTCCATCACCTCTTCCACGCGCCGGTGCCGCCGCCGCCGGGGCCGCCGGCCGATCCGACCGTCATGCAGCCGGGGGGATTGCGCTGGATGTTTCTCGCGTTCCGAGTGGCCGGGGCGTGTCTGGTCGTGCCGGTGATGGAGGAGTTGTTCTGGCGCGGGTGCGCGATCCGGTGGTTGGTGCGCGAAGATTTCAAACAAGTGCCGCTCGGCACGTTTACCTGGGCCTCGTTTGGGGTGACGGTGCTGTTTTTCGGACTGGAGCACGATCAGTGGCTGGCCGGGCTGATTGGCGGGGCGCTCTACAACTGGCTCTACTACCGGACCAAAAATCTGTGGGCCTGCGTGGTGGCGCACGCGGTCAGCAACGCCGCGTTGGCAGGCTGGGTGCTGGCCACCGGCGATTGGAAGTTCTGGTGACCACCCCCCGGGAACGCTTCTTTCTCGTCGCGTTGGTGATCGTCGCCGGCACGGTCTGGCTCTACGCGCCGGTCAGGGAGTTCCAGTTGGTCAACTGGGACGACGATCTGTATCTGGCGGAAACCCGGCCGCATGTGCCGGTGACGATGCAGACGGTCCGGTGGGCGTTCACGACCTGTGTGCCCTTTTACTACCACCCGCTGACCTGGCTGTCGCATGCCGTGGATCTGCAACTCTGGGGCGCTCGTTATGCCGGGCCGCATCTGGTGAACGTGGCGTTGCACGCGCTCAACGCGGTGGCGGTGTTGGCGGTGTGCTGGCTGGTGTGGGGCGAGGCGCGGTGGTTGTTGGCGGCCGGGGTGGCGGCGGTGTTTGCGGTGCATCCGTTGCAGGTTGAGTCGGTCGCGTGGCTGGCGGAACGCAAGACGGTGCTGTGCGGATTTTTCAGTTTGTGGTGTGTGGCGGCCTATCTGCGCGGCTGGCGGCGGACGGCGCTGGGGTTGTACGCGCTGGCGTTGTGGAGCAAACCGATGGCGGTGCCGCTGCCGGTGGGGTTGCTGGCTCTCGATGTGTGGCCGCTGCGCCGGTCGGGCTGGCGGCGCCTGGTGGGCGAAAAATGGGCGTACTGGCTGTTGGCGGTCGCATTCAGCGCGGTCACTTTCCTCGCGCAGGCGGAATGGGGCGCGGTCCACGAGTTGGGCCGGTTGGGGATGGGGGCGCGGGGCCTGTTGGCGGCCCGCGCCGCCGTGTTCTACGTGTGGCGGCTGGCGTGGCCGGCCTGGTTGTCGCCGTACTATCCGATCGGTTCGGTGTCGGGCGCGCCGGTGGAGTTCGGGGTGCCGGTCGTGATCGTGCTGCTCGTCACGGCGGGATGTGTCGGGCGGTGGCGCTCGGCGCCGGTGCTGTTGCTGGCGTGGGGGTCCTATCTGGCGCTGTTGGCGCCGATGTCGGGTTTGGTGCAAGTGGGGCCGCAAGCGGTGGCGCCGCGATTCGTGTACCTGGCGCTGGTGCCGGTGCTGATGTTGATGGCCGCCGGGCTGTGGTGGTGCTGGCAACACGTCGGCCCGGCGGGCCGTGGCGCGCTGGTTCTTTTTGTGGCGGCGGTGTTGGTGTTCAACATTCACAGGACGCGCGCGGACTTGCCGTCGTGGCGGGACGAAGAGAGTCTGTGGCGGGCGGCTCTGCGCTATTTCCCGGAATCGGGCGTGGCGAATTTTCATTATGCGCTGGCGTTGGTGGAGCAACGCCGGTTTGCCGAGGCCTTGCCGCACGCGGAGTATGCAGTGACCGTGATCCCGGACAACCCGCTGGCGCAACTGACGTTGGGGGTGGCGCGGTTGAAGACAGGCCGGTTTGCGGCGGCGGAAGCGGCGTTGCGCGAAGCGCTGCGCCAAATCCCCGAGAACCCTACGGTGCGGTACAATCTGGCGTGCGCACTGAGCCGGCAGGGCCGGGTGGAGGAAGCCCGCCGGTGGCTGACGGAACTGTTGGCGCAGTCCCCGTCTTACCGGGCAATCGCCGCGCGGGATCCCGACCTGGCCGCCGTCCGCGAGTTGAGTTTTTGACGGCAGGGACTATCCTCTGAGTGGAGGTGCGTCATGGGTATCCCAGCTCAATTAACCGAGTTTTTGAATCGAGGAAAAGTCCGCTACGAAGTGATCCATCATCCGCAGGCCTTTACGGCGCAGGAGTTGGCGGCCATCGAACACGTCAAAGGGAAGAACCACGCGAAAGTGGTGATCGTCAAAGCCGGCGACCAAAAGGTGATGGTGGTTTTGCCGGCGGATCGGCGGGTGGATTTGGCGAAGCTGGACAAGCTGCTCGGCCAACGGACAATGCTCGCGACGGAGGCGGAGTTCAAGGCGCTGTTCCCGGATTGCGCGGTCGGCACGATGCCGCCGTTCGGGCAATTGTACGGGCTGCCGGTGTACGTGGACCGGAGTTTGACGGACGCCACGTTCATTGTGTTCGAGGCCGGCACGCATACGGATGCCATTCGCCTGAGTTACGCGGATTACGCCCGGCTGGCGCAGCCGCAGGTTGCCGATGTGACGGTCAACCTGCACTGACCGCCGGGCGACGCCAGACTACTTCGGAATGGTCAGTTTCTGGCCGGCTTTGAGTTCGTCGCTCGTGAGGTTGTTGGCTTTGCGCAGACTGGCCACCGTCACGCCGTACTGCCGGGCAATCGCCGAAAGTGTCTCGCCGCGTTGGACAACATGTTCCGCCCCGGTCGCGGCGGGCTTGCCGCCGCCGAGGGCAGCGAGTTCCTTCGCCAACGTGTCGAGGATGATTTGTTTGTCCTTCTCGCGGGCGGCGTCCACGGCTTTGATCCGCGCCTGCATCGCCTCGAGGTCGGCGGACGACGCGCCCCCGGTTTTGCGCAGGTGGAGCACCTGGTCTTGCAGATCGTTGATCTGTTGCTGGAGTTTTTGTTGGTTGAACTGGAGCGCTTCGACCTCGGCGCGCAGCTTGTCCACTTTTTCCTCCAGGATGGCGGCGCTGCTCTGGGCGAGGACGCTGCCGGTCAGCCAGAGGCTGCCGGCCAACACAATGAGCCATTTCATGCCGGTAGTTTAAGAAGACCGCCCTGCCGATGCAAGACGACTATTTGGCGGCCCGCCGGTACAGGGTGCGCGAGGAGATGCCCAGCATCCGGGCGGCCTTCTCCTTGTCGCCGGCGCAGAGGCGCAACGTTTCGGCGATCAGCCGGTCGTTTGCCTCGGCCAGGGGGGTGCCGATGGGAATGGTGATGCTCGGTCCGGTCGTGGCGGTCGCGGCGGGGGGGACGGCGAAATGAAAGCTCTCGATGGTGTCGCCGGCGGCGACGGCGATGGCGCGTTGGATGGCGTTTTCGAGTTCGCGGACATTGCCGGGCCACGAGTGCGCGAGTAACTGGTCCAGCGCCGCCGGCGCGATGGCCCGCACCGGCTTCTGCATTTTGGCCGCAAACTTTTTGAGAAAGAAATCCGCCAGCACCGGCACGTCTTCCGGTCGTTGACGCAGGGACGGGAGCAGGATCTGCACAACATTCAGCCGGAAATAGAGGTCGGACCGGAATTTGCCGGCTTCAATCGCCTTCGGAATGTCCACGTGCGTCGCGCTGATGATGCGCACGTCAATCTGGATGTCGCGGGTGCTGCCGAGCCGCTGGAACCGGCCATCCTGCAACACGCGCAGCAGTTTCGCCTGCAACGGCGGCGACATTTCGGCAATCTCGTCGAGGAACAGGGTGCCGCCATCGGCCAGCTCCAACTTGCCGGGCTTGGGCCCGGCCGCGCCGGTGAAGGCGCCGCGTTCGTAGCCGAACAGTTCGCTTTCGAGGAGCGTTTCCGGGATGGCCGCGCAACTGATTTTCACCAGGGGCGCATTCCGGCGCGGGCTGAGCGCGTGGATCATGTCGGCCGCGACCTCCTTGCCGGTGCCGCTGTCGCCCTGAATGAGCACCGCCACGTCGGTCGGCGCGATCTGGCGGATGAGTTTCTTGATGCTCACCAGCGCCGGGCTGTTGCCGATCAGCGCGTCTTCGGTGCGTTGTTGTTGGAGTTCCTCGCGCAACCGGCGGTTCTCGGCGGCGAGCCGTTGTTTCTCCACCGCCCGGCTGCAGGCTTTCACGAGCGCGGCCCGGTCCAGCGGTTTGGCGATGAAATCGTAGGCGCCGAGCCGCATCGCCTCCACTGCTTTCGCGACGGTGCCGTACCCGGTGATGACGATGACCTCGACGGTCGGCTGCAGTTCCTTGGCCTGCCGCAACACCTCAATGCCGTCCCCATCCGGCAGCCGCAAATCCGTGATCAGCAGGTCCGGGACATCGGCGCGGAACTGCGCCAGCCCTGCGGCGGCGGTGTGGACGGTGTTGACCCGGTAGCCTTCTTTCGTGAGGATTTTTTCCGCGGCGGCGCAAAGCGCCTCCTCGTCGTCAATCAACAGAATGTTTCCGCGTCGGGCCACGGCGCGAGACTACGAACCCGCCCTGCGGATGTCAACGCTTGCCACGCCGGGGCTTCCGGCTAGAATCACGCCCATGATGCCGGCCTGGTGTGCGCAACGATGGCAGCAGACCCGCCGCGCGGCGGCGGCCCGACCGCCGGATGACCGGCGCGGGCCGGGGCGCGTCTGCGGCCGGCCCCGCTGCGTGGATTTTTGGTGAACCCCTGCGTCCTCATTCCCTGCTACAACCACGGGGCGACCGTTGGCGCGGTCGCGCGCGGCGCGTTGGCGTATTGCCCGGTCCTGGTGGTGGATGACGGCTCCGCGCCGCCGGTGTCGGTGCCGGCAGGGGTGGAACTGATCCGGTTCGACCAGAACCGGGGCAAAGCGGCGGCGTTGCGGGCCGGGTTCGACCACGCGGCGCAGGCCGGGTTCACCCACGTGATCACGATGGATGCCGACGCGCAACATGCGCCGGCCGACCTGCCGAAGTTTCTGGCCGCGGTGGCGCAACAGCCGGACGCGCTGGTTGTGGGGATCCGCGATTTCGTCGCGGCCGGCGCGCCAGGGCGACGCCGGCGCGCCAATGCGGTGTCGAATTTTTGGTTCCGCATCGAGACGGGGATTCGGCTTCCCGACACGCAATGCGGGTTTCGGTGTTATCCGCTGGCCCTGGTGCGCCGGCTTCAGATTCATTCGGGCCGATATGCCTACGAGCTGGAAGTGCTTGTGCGCGCGGTTTGGGCCGGCGCGATGCTGGTGCCGGTTGCGGTGCGTTGCAGCTACCAACCGGCCCAGGTGCGGCAATCGCACTTTCGTCCGTGGCTGGATTCGTGGCGGATCGCGAACGTGAACGCGCGGCTGGTGTGGCGGGCCTGGGTGTGGCCGGCGGTGCGGCGGCGGTCGGCGCACAATTGGTTGGACAAATGAGCGATTTGGGGTTACCTGTTCCGGCAACGGAGCAGGGGGCAACCGCAGCCAGCAAACACAAACGACGGAGGTAAACGATGAAAAGAGTACTTGTATCAGTAGTGCTTGCCTGTGTTGCAGTGACGTTGGTGTCAGGATGCGCCATGGTCGGTGGCGTTGCCGGCGGAACGTATGGGGGAGTCTTCACCCAGACGGACGCGGCGGTAGCCGTTGGCAATGCCAGCGGTTACTCGAAAGTCGGTACTGCTGAATCCACAGCCATTATCTTCTTCGCTACGGGTGACTCGAGCATCAAAGCGGCGATGGAGAATGGTCATATTACCAAGATCCACCATGTGGATTGCAAGGTGATGAGTGTGCTCGGCTTGTACGCGAAGTACACGACGGTTGTTTACGGCGAATAACAAACGACGACGCTGCGGGTGCCCCCTGTGTTTCCGCCCGCGCGTTACATCGAGGCAAGGAATGAACCGCATGAAGAAGAACCTGCATTTCCAGTCCTGGCTGGCCCTGGCGGTCGCGCTCCCGGCAATCGTCGTCTTGAGCGGCTGCATTGCCCTGGTTGCCGGGGCGGCGGCGGGTGTCGCCGGGGTTTCCTACGTCGGCAACGAATTGCGCACCACGGTGGACGCCTCCTTCGACCGGGTCTGGACCGCCGCCCGCGGCGCGGTGACGGACTTGCAATTGAGTCGGGCGGGCGAGGAACGGGACGCCGTTTTCGGGCGCTTGAAGGCGGTCAACGCCAAAGGTCAGCCGGTGGAAATCGAGATTTTTCGCAAAGGCGACCGGCTCACCGAAATCCGCATCCGCGTCGGCACGTTTTCGACCAGCGAAAACCGCAGCTTTGAGTCGCTCATCTACGAGAAGATGCGCGCCCGATTCTGAGTGGCCGGATCACGCCGGTGGTTGAGGCGGCGCGGTGGGGGCCATCAACCGTTCCAGCACGATGTCCTTGGCGCCCCACGCCAGCGCCAGGGTCAGCGAGAACGGCAACAACAAGACCAGCGCGACCGGCAGGCTCATCTTCTCCAGCAACGCGGCGCTCACCGTGGACAGCGGGAGGTTCCGCCATTGGGCCAGAAACACGATCAGCCCCATGAACCCCGCCACCAGCGCCAGCCACCCGAAGTTGCCCCAGTTGAACAGCCGCGCCTCGGCGGCCAACGAGGGTTGGCCCAGCGCGCCGCCCAGGCCGGCCACCGCCTGATTGAACAGGATGACATACGCCACCGCGGCGACCACGAACAGGCCGGTGTTGACCAACAGATAGGCGCTGTCCGGCACGCGCCGCCACAAGTAAAACGGCACGCAGAAATAGAGGAACAATCCTGCCGCCACCCGCAGCCGGTGCGCCCGCCGCCGCCACACGTCACCCCCCGGTCGCGCGGGCAACTGCACCTGCGCCAACCGCCAACTGCCGGCCAACACGATCAGCGCCCCCGCCCCCAACCCGGCATCCACGACCAGGGGCAGCCACCGCGTCAGCAACATCTGGGTTCCCACCACCGCGGCGAGGAGCAGCCCCCAGAAGACGCAGTAGAATCCCTGCGCCAGCCACACCAGCTCGCGCGCGCCGAGCACCGGCTCAGAGGTGTTTGCGGAGTTCGACGTACAACTCCTCCAACGCTTGCGGCACCACGCGCACCTCGCCCAGGACCGGCATGTAGTTCGTGTCGCCGTTCCAGCGCGGCACGATGTGCAGATGCAGGTGATCCTCCACCCCCGCGCCGGCGACGCGCCCCAAATTGATGCCGATGTTGAATCCGTCCGGCTTCATCGCTTGTTGGAGCAACTGCTTGCACCGCCGGGTCAGCAACATCAACTCCGTCAGCTCCTGCTCCGCCAAATCCTCCAGTGCGCCGGTATGCTTGTACGGCGCGACCAGCAGGTGGCCGGCGTTGTAGGGGTAGGTGTTCAACAACGCGAAACAGGTCCGGTCGCGGATCAGGATCAAATTCCTCGCGTCGTCGGCCTCCTGGGGTTTCCGGCAGAGAAAACAGCCGTCCTCCTTCTTGCCGAGGATGTACTTGATCCGCCACGGCGCCCACAAATGTTCCATGCCGGCTCTTATAGGCCAGCCCCACCGGCAAGTCAACGCGCCGCGGCTTGACACGCGCCCATTCCCCGCCGCACACTGTGCCCATGCCGGCAGTCCAATCCATTTATCTGGTCGGGGGCACCGACGAGTTCACCATCAAGGAGACCGCCGCCCAGCTCGCCGCGAAACTCGCGCCCAAAGGCGCCGGGGAGTTCGGCCTCGAAATCATCGAGGGCGCCGCCGCCAACCAGGACGAGGCGCTGCAAGTCCTCGCCCGGCTCCATGAAGCATTGAACACGGTCGGCTTTTTCGGCGCGGAGAAACTCGTCTGGCTCAAAAACACCAACCTGCTCGCCGACGAGAAAGGCGTCACCGCCGAGGCCACGCAGGACGGCTTGCGCGACCTCGCGGAGACGCTGAAACGCGGGCTGCCGGACGGCGTGACGTTGCTGATCAGCGCCCTCGGACTCGATAAACGCCGGTCGCTCTCCAAGACGTTGGAAAAACTGGCCCACATCCAAATCTTCGACGCCGCCGACGTTTCCAAGGAGGCCGGGCGCGAAGAAATCGCCGATTTCATCGAACAGAAACTCCGCGCCGCCGGCAAACAGATGTCGGCCGAGGCCGTAACCGTTTTCACCGACCTGGTCGCGCCGGACCTCCGCGAGATCGCGAACGAACTCGAAAAACTTTTTCTCTATGTCGGCGCCCGTCGGGAAATTTCAGCCGCCGATGTCCGCGCCATTTGTTCCGCCTCCCGGCAGGCGGTGGTGTGGGAACTGACCGACACCCTCGGCCAACGGCGGTTGCCGGCGGCCTACGCCGCGCTGGACAACCTGCTCGGCGCCGGCGAATCGGCCATCGGGTTGGTCATCTTGTTGCTCAACCAATTCCGGCTGATGCTGCTCGCCAAGGACCTCGCCGAACGCGGGGTGCTGGCGGCCGGCCCCGATGGGTTCAGTTATGTGAAAGCGTTCGAGCGGTTGCCAGCCGCCGCCACGGCGCATTTCCCGCGCACCAAGGAGGGCAAGTTGCCCAACGCCTGGCGGCTCTACCGGTGCGCGGCGGCGGCGCAAAAATTTTCCACGGCGGAATTGATCCGGGCCATGGAACTGCTCCTCGAAGCCAACCGGCAGCTCGTCTCCACCCAGCTCGACGAGAAGCTCATCCTTCAGGAAACGCTGGCCAAGATCGCGCGGAAGCCGGCGCGGCAGGTCGCGCTCGGAGAGCCCCGGCCTACTTCACCGATTTCTTCGTGAACGCCGTAATGTCCCGCACCCCGGCCGCCCGCGCGGCATCCACAACCGCCACGACAGTCCCATAGCTGACCGACCGGTCCGCGGACAGCTGGAGCACCACATCGGGGTTACGCTGTTTGGCTTCGCGAAACGCTTGTTCCAACCCCGCCAGCGTCACCGGCGTTTCGTTGAGGAACACCCGTTCGTCCGCGCCGATGCTGAGCAACAGCCGGTCGAGCTTCTGTTTGCCGAATTCCTCCGCGGTCTTCGCCTCCGGCAGTTTCAGTTTGACCGCCGCCGGCGCTTCGACGCGGAACGTGGTCGTGGCGATGAAGAACAGCAACAAGATCATCAGGATGTCCACCAGATTGATGATCCGGATGCGCGGCGTGTAGCCGGTGCGTTGGACATCGAAAATGCGCATGTCAGCGGTAGAGCCGGGTGAGCAGTTCGTTGACGTGCCGTTCCATTTCCAGCGACAGGTTCTCAATCCGCCGCCGCAGATACATGTAGGCAATCAACGCCGGCACCGCGACCGACAACCCGGCAAAGGTCGCGTGCAACGCCTCCGAGATGCCTCGGGAAATCATGGCCGGCTCCGCCAGCCCGTGCGTCGCCACGTCGGCAAACAACCGCACCATCCCGCTGACGGTGCCGAGCAGTCCGAGCAGCGGCCCGAGTTCCGCCACCAAGGCCAGCGTCGTCAACCCGCGTTCCATCCGGCCGCTGGCCTGCCGCGCCACCGCCTGCACGGCCTCGACGTTCTCCGACTTGGTCAACGCCGCGTGGGCAAACACGGTGCGCACCAGCTCGCCGAGCACGGAGGGATCCTGCTCGCCCACCTGGCGGACGCGCGCCGTGCTCTCCGCAGTGTGCGGATGTTGCTGGATCGCCGCAATCAGCGCCGCCGACAGAATCCGTTTCCGCCGCAGCGCCCAGACCCGGTCGAGCACGATGGCCAGCCCGGCGACCGAGCAAATCAGGATCGGCCACATGGCGATTCCGCCCTTGACAAACCATTCCGGCATCTTCGTCTCCTCAATAATAAAACGTGAAATCCACGTCGCGCGGCTCGTTCCCGACCAGCGCCCGCAACTCTTCCGGGAACGGGTCGAACGGCGCGGATTCTAGTATCGCCTTCTCGCAAAACAACGCCAAAATCTCTCCCGCCGTGTTTTCCCGCCGCTGCAGCCCCCGCACCGAGCCGTCGGGATACAATTCGAAATGCAGCGTCACCACCCCCGCCCGCTCGTAAATACCGTTGCGATCAATCAACGCAAACCACCGGCTCTGCACCGCGCGGACGATCTTTTTATCGTACGCCCCGAATGGATTCGCCGCCACGTTGAACGCCGCCACGCCCGTCCGCGCCACCCCGGTCGCCGTCAACGCCGCCTTCCGCGCCGCAATCTCCCGCGGTGCAGAAACCGCCGGCGTCCCCGGCTTGGCCGGAACGGCTGGCGTTGCCGCCATCGCCATCTGCTGCGGCGGCGCCGCCGCCGCGCGCGTCCCGACCGGCGCGGTCACCGGCGGCGCGGACGCTGCGCGGCTTGGCGCCGGCGCCGCCGCGCCCTCCGGGGGACGGCGGTCTTGCGCCGCCGGCGGCGTTGCCGGCACCGCCGCCGGCGCGGGCAGCGGCACATTTTCCGTGCTGAGAACACGCGTGTCGGTGCCGTCCAGGTACGGCGTGTCGCCGAGCTTGCCGGTCGGATTTTCCGGGTTGGCCGCGACCGTGGCGCGGTCGGAATAGAGCTTCGCGTCTTTTGGCTGCTCGCCGGTCACCTGGCGGGCATCGGTCTCGACAAACTGCCGTGGTTCATTCTTTCGTTCCGCTGCCGGCGGGGGTTCGTCCACCTGGAAAAAGGTGATTTCCGGCATCTCGGCCGCCGCCGGCCGGTGCGGCAGCCGCAGCGTCAGTTGCCGGAACCCGCCAAAGGCCAGCGCGTGCAACAGCGCCGACACCACCAGCGCCACCGGCAGGGACAGGTTTTCGCGGGCAATCACGACGCCAGCATACCAAAGCGTTCCGCCAGTGCCAACCGGAGCCGCTCCACCGGCAGGCCCATGACGTTGGCGAAGCTGCCTTCGATGCGCTCAATAATCGTGTCGCCGAATTCCTGCGCGGCGTAGGCCCCGGCCTTGTCGAGCGGGTTGACGCGCTGAAAATACGCGGCGATCTCGGCCGGGGTGAACGGCTTCATCCAGACTTTGGTCGTGTCGTGAAACGCCACCTCGCGGCACCGGTGGATGAGGCAGACGGCGGTGATGACTTCGTGTTGCCGGCCCGCCAACCGGCCCAACATCGTGGCGGCCGCCGGCAGGTCGGCCGGTTTGCCGAACACTTTGCCGTCGAGGACGACGATGGTGTCGGCCCCGATGACGAGCGCGGCAGGATGGCGGCCGGCGACGGCGCGGGCTTTGCGTTGAGCGTTTTGCGCGGCAAGCACGTCAGGCGCGGCGCCGGTCAATAATTCCTCTACGCCATCCGGTCGGACGATGGTGAACCGCAGCCCCATTTCGCGGAGCAGTTGCTCGCGGCGGGGCGACGCGCTGGCTAGGATGACCGGCGGCGGTACCGTCATGGCCCGACAGTACCAGACGCCGGTTCGTGTTGCCTAGATTTTCTGAACTTTTTCGGCTTTGGCGCCTTTTTCGCTCTGGACCAGCTCGAATTCGACCGCTTGTCCTTCGGCGAGGGTCTTGAAGCCGTCCCCTTGGATGGCGGAGAAATGGACGAAGACGTCCGGCCCGTTTTCCTGTTGGATGAAGCCGAACCCCTTCTTCTCGTTGAACCACTTGACGGTACCGCGTGCCATACGTTACTTCCTCCTCACACAGCCGTGCCGCCGCGACGGGAGAGCCGGCCACAAAAAAATGACCGCGTCGCCCGGTGGGCGACCACGGTCACTCCCTGCAACTTGTTCCATCCAGTCTCTCCAACCACACATCGCGCCGGCCGACCGCCAGTACTGCGATTTCGCCGCGAGAATAGGCGGGGGGCGCGCCGCCGTCAACGGAATTTTCCGCGCCGCCGGCAGCCTGAATGTCTTCGTTAAATTCCCCTCTTACGTGCAACATATGTTATATGTAAGAGGGAGAAACTGGTGAGGGGGCAAACGAAGCAGCACCGATGGAGCCGGGCATTCCGTTGCCCGCCGGTAAATGCCTTGACCGGCCCAATTGGGCCGGTACAATGCGCCCAAAGGAAAGGAACAATCACTGTGACAACGATTACTCGCATTCAAGCTCGTGAAATCCTGGATTCCCGCGGGAATCCAACCGTGGAAGTGGACGTCGAACTCGATTGCGGCGCGCTCGGCCGCGCGGCCGTGCCCAGCGGCGCCAGCACCGGCGAAAACGAAGCGCTCGAACTGCGCGACGGCGACAAGAAACGCTACCTCGGCAAGGGCGTGCAAAAGGCCGTCGCCAACGTGACCAAGATCGCCGACGAGATCATCGGCCTCGACGCGCTCGATCAATTGACCGTGGACCAGACGATGATCGAACTCGACGGCACCCCGACCAAGAGCAAGCTCGGCGCCAACGCCATTCTCGGCGTGTCGCTCGCCACGGCGAAAGCGGCGGCCAACGCGCTCGAACTGCCGCTGTTCAAGTATCTCGGCGGGCCGAACGCGAAGGTGTTGCCGGTGCCGATGATGAACATCATGAACGGCGGCGCCCACAGCGACGCGCCAATTGATTTGCAGGAATACATGATCATGCCCAAAGGCGCCCCGAGTTTCCGCGAAGCGCTCCGCATGGGCGCGGAAGTGTTCCACGCGCTCAAGAGCGTGCTCAAGGCCGGCAAGTACAGCACGGCGGTCGGCGACGAGGGCGGGTTCGCCCCGGCGTTGAAGAACAACGAGCACCCGTTTGAGGTGATCCTCGCCGCGATCAAACAGGCCGGGTACAAGGCCGGCAAGGACATCTTCATCGCGCTCGACCCGGCCGCGAGCGAGTTTTACGACCCCGCCACGAAGAAATACGTGTTCAAGAAATCCGACGGCTCCACACACACACCGGCGGAGATGGTCGAGTATTACGCCGAGCTTTGCCGGAAATACCCGATCATTTCCATCGAAGACGGCCACGCGGAAAGCGACTGGGACGGCTGGAAACTGATGACCGACAAGCTTGGCGACAAGATTCAACTGGTCGGCGACGACATCTTCGTGACCAACACGAAGTTCCTGAAACGCGCGATCGAGACCGGCACCGCCAACGCGATTCTGATCAAGGTCAACCAGATCGGCTCGTTGACCGAGACGCTGGACTGCATCGAGATGGCGAAGGAAGCCGGGTACACCTCCGTCATCAGTCATCGCAGCGGTGAGACGGAAGACAGCACGATTGCGGACATCGCCGTGGCGACCAATGTCGGCCAGATCAAGACCGGCTCATTGTGCCGCACCGACCGGGTCTGCAAATACAACCAACTCCTGCGCATCGAGGAGTTGCTCGGCAAGAACGCGGTGTTCGGAGGCAAACTCTAGCCGATGGGGTGGGCGGCCCACGCCTGGAACCGACTTCAGTCGCTCGGCTTTGCTGTGTTTGCCGGGGCGCTGGTGGTGGGACTCGTGGCGTTGTATCTGCCCCTGGCCCGGCAACAACATCAACTCCAGCAAGAATTGCAGCGACTGGAAAGAGAAATTGCCCGGCAAGAGGCGTTGGAGAAACAGCAACGGGCCGAGATTGAAGCGTTGAAGACGGACCCGGGGTTTGTCGAGCGGACGGCGCGCGACAAATTGAACCTGGCCCGGCCCAATGAGACAGTGTTTCAATTCGAGCCGCCCACGAATCGTCCGGGGGCCAAGCAAAGAAGCCCTTGACGTTCGGCGTGCCGCCTTCTAAGGTGGGGGCGTGATTTGACTGCGGGGTGGAGCAGCCCGGTAGCTCGTCAGGCTCATAACCTGAAGGTCGTGGGTTCAAATCCCACCCCCGCTACCAACTTCAAGGTCCGGAACAAGCGTTCCGGACCTTGTTTTTTTATGTTGTGCCGGTTCCTCGGGTTGGAAAGCGTCCGGCGTAGCGCGCGGCCGGTCAGTAGCTCATCCGGTCGAGTTTGACTTTGCCGCGGAAAATCCAGTAGATGCTGACGGTGTACGCGAGCACCAGCGGCACGCCGAGCAGGGCGATGGTGAGCATAATGCCCAGCGTCTTCTGCGAGGAGGCGGCGTTGTAGATGGTCAGGCTGTGGAGTTCTTCCGGGCGGCTCAACACGAGATTGGGGTACATGCCCAAGCCAAACAGCACCATCAAGGCCGCCATCGCAACGCTTGAGGACAGAAACGCCCGCCCATCCCGGCCGTGATGAATCTCGCGCGGGATGTTGGCAATCGCGAGCATCTTGACCAGCGCGATGCTGAACAGCCACGGCTCGGCGCGCAATCGTTCGGCCATGTGGGGCACATACAGGAGCGTCGCCATGGTGGTGGTGGCGTAGCAAATGATGAAGAAAATGATGCAGTTGTTGATCCAACCCCGCAACCGATCGTGAAGCGGGCCCTCGGTTTTCAGAAGCCCGTAGATCGCGCCGTGCATCATGAACAACGCCACCGTGGTCACGCCCAACAGCAGCGGATACGGGCCGAGCAGACTCCAGAAGTTGCCGGCAAACTCGCCGCGCGCGTCCAGTGGAATGCCCCAGACGATATTGCCCAGCGCCACGCCCAGCAACAGGCTCGACACCAGACTGCCCACGCTGAAGCCGATGTCCCACATCGCGCGCCACCACCGCATCGGCTGTTTGCTGCGGAACTCGATGGCGACCGCGCGGAAAATCAGCGCCACCAACAACAGCACAAAGGCGAGGTAAAAACCGGAGAACACCGTCGCATAGACGTTCGGAAACGCGGCGAACAGCGCGCCGCCGCCGGTGACGAGCCAGACCTCGTTGCCGTCCCAGACCGGGCCGATGGCGTTGAGCATGAGCCGGCGTTCCCGGTCGTCTTTGACGAATAAATGAAGCGCGCCGACACCGAGGTCGAACCCGTCGAGGATCGCGTAGCCGGTCAACAGCACGCCGATGAGGATGAACCAGATCGTCGGAAGATCGAGCGGGCCGAGGTTCATGACGGATTCCTTTCCGGTAGTGCCAGCTTGCCGGTGGGAGTGAGATCGGTGTCGTCCGGGCCGTGCTGAATCTTGTCGTTGAGCAGATAGATGAAGACCGCGAACAGCAGCAGGTACACCAGGCCAAACAGGATGATCGAGGTCAATACAGCGTTGGCTTGGACCACGGCCGAGAGCGCGTCCGAAGTGCGCAGCAATCCCTGCACGATCCACGGTTGCCGGCCCACTTCGGCGGCGAACCAGCCGGCTTGATTGGCAAGCTGCGGTCCGAGCACCGAGAACACCAGCACCCAGAGCAACCAACGTTGCGCGAACAGCGACCCGCGCCAGAAATACAACAATCCCAGCGCCGCCATGCCGATCAGCGCCAACCCGAGCCCCACCATCAGATGAAACATTTGGAACGTGAAATTCACCGGCGGCCGGTCCGCCGGCCGCGGCGCAACCTCGCGCAGCCCGGCCACCGTCGCGGTGCGGTCGTTGTGCGCCAGGAAACTCAGCAGCCCGGGAATCCGCGGCCCGAGGGTGCGTTCGTTTTGCTCGTCCACCCACCCGAACATCGTCAGCGGCGCGTGGGCCGTGGATTCGTACAGTCCTTCCAACGCGGCCAGCTTGACCGGCTGGTTTTTTGCCACGCCCTGCGCGCTCATGTGGCCGCTGGCCAATTGCAGCAACGAGGCCGCCAACCCCACGCTCAATCCCAGGCGCAGCGACGCCCGGGCGAAATCTTCATGCCGGCGCTTCAGCAGATACCAGGCGCTGACACTTACCACGAGGAACGCGCCGGCCTGCCACGCGCCGCACAACGTGTGCAGTAACCGGTCCATGGACGACGGGTTGAACACCATCGCCCAGAAATCCGTGATCTCCGCGCGGGCGGTGAGTCCCTCGCCCACAATGTGAAAACCCGCCGGTGTCTGCATCCAGGAATTGGCCACCACAATCCAAATCGCGCTGAAATGGGCGCCGAGACACACCAGGCACGTGGCCAAAAAATGCACGGGCCGGCTCACCTTGTCCCAGCCAAACAACAGCACCGCCAGAAAACCGGATTCGAGGAAAAACGCGAAAATGCCCTCCGCCGCCAGCGCGCTGCCGAACACATCCCCAACATACCGGGAATACGTTGCCCAGTTCGTGCCGAACTCGAACTCCAACACGATGCCGGTCGCCACGCCGATGGCGAAGGTCAACGCAAACACCTTGGTCCAGAACCGGGCCATCTGATGATACACCGGCTTGCCGGTCTTCAACCAAAGTCCCTCGATGAGCACCAGCATCACGCCCAGCCCAATGCTCAACGGCGGGTACAGGTAGTGAAACGCCGCCGTCAACGCAAATTGCACTCTGGCCCAAAAAAGCGCGCCCATGGCCGGGGAGATTAGCGGCCATGCCGGGTGTCGTCAACCCCGTGCTCTTGGCCGGGGATGGCGGCGTTCGTTACCGGTCGCGCCAGAAATCCAATTCGGTCCGCAACCGCTCCACCTCGTCCAACAACTCGCAGATCAACCGCGCCGCCTCGAGGTTCACGCCATACGCTGCGCGCACTTGCGCAATCCGCCGCAAGGCATACAAGGCCGCGTCGTCGAATTGCAACGGCGCGTCGGGTGCTGGCGCGCGCAATCCGGCCCGGTAACACCGCAACACCTCGCGGCGTGTCAGCCCGGTCAGTGCGGCGACGATTTCCAGGCTGTACAGCGCGCCGGGCGGAGATTCCTCAGGTTGACGGGGATCGTTCATGTCGTTCTCCGCGGCTGAAAACTGGACCGGTCGCGCAGTTGTTCCCACAACGCGCGTTCCGCCGCGCTGACGGTGGCGGGAGTTTCGATGGTGACCACCGCGTACAAGTCGCCGCGGTTGCCTGCCCCGGTCGGCAACCCCTGGCCGCGCAGGCGGAACTGTTGGCCGCGGGTCGTGCCGGGCGGGATGGTCAATGTTGCCCGACCGTCCAGCGTCGGCACATGCACCCGCGCGCCGAGCACGGCTTCCCACGGCGCGAGCGGCAGATCGTAGTACAAATCCTGGTCGCGCACCCGAAACTCGGGGTGTTTGGCCAGTTTCACCCGCAAATACAAATCGCCTGCGCCGCCCGCGCCCGCGTGCCCGCGCCCGGCCAGCCGAATGCGTTGGCCTTCGCGCACGCCCGCCGGGATGCGCACCCGGTAGGTGTTGGTTTCCGTCTGCCCGGTCTGCGGATTGGTCTTGCGCACGCTGACCTCGCGCGTCGCGCCATGCAACGCCTCCTCCAGCGTGACGAGAATATCCCCCTCGATGTCCGCGCCGCGTGCCGGGGCGGCCGGTTCTTCCGCGCCGGTAAATTCCGTTTCCCAACCGGCAAACGGGCTGGCCGACCGGCCAAACGGACTCCGGCCGCCGCCAAAGAATTGCTCGAAGAAATCGCTGAACCCGGTCCCGCCAAAATGGAACTCGAATTCCTGCGCCCCGCCGGGCGCGCCGCGATGCACCCGGTATTCCTCCCCGCCCGGCGGCGCGCCCTGATACTGTTGCCAGCCGGCGCCGAGCTGGTCGTATTTCTTCCGTTTCTCCGGATCGCCGAGCACCTCGTAGGCTTCGTTGATCTCCTTGAACTTCTCCTCGGCCGCCTTCTTGTCGCCCTTCGCCTTGTCGGGATGATATTGGATCGCCAGCCGGCGAAAGGCGCGTTTGATCTCGTCGGCCGAGGCGTCCTTGGAGACGCCCAGCGTCGCATAATAATCTTTGAATTCCACCGGCATGGCTTACTGGCAAAACATCGGAATCTGCTCCAACGCGTTCAAGATAAACTGCACGCCCACCGCCGCCAACAACAATCCCATCAACCGCGTCACCAACTTCATCGCCAACGGACTGAACTGTTTCGCGCCCCGGGCCGCCAACGCCAAAATCCCGTAACTCACCGCCCCCACCAGCCCGATGCACACAAACAACGCCGCGACTTGCTCAATTCCCCTGGCCTGGTTCAGCAGAATCAACGCCGTCGAAATCGCGCCCGGCCCCGCCAGAATCGGCACGGCCAGCGGCGTGATCGCGATGTCATCCTTCGCCACGCCCGCTTCGACCTCCTCGTCCGTCTGCCGCGCCGGCGACAGCCGCGCCTGCAACATGTCCAGCGCGATGCGCAGCAGCAACAGACTGCCGGCAATCTGAAAGGCCGGCAACGTGATTCCCAGCAGCTTGAAAATCCACCGTCCGCCCGCCGCGAACACCACCAACACCCCCACCGCCACCAGCGACGCCAGCCGCGCCATCCGCAACCGGGCCGCCGTCGAATCCCGCGGCGTCATCGCCAAAAACGCCGGCACCGCCGCGATCGGGTCCACGATCACGAACAGCGAACTGAACGCCAACAAACTGTATTCCAGCAGCGTCACGTTACCCGGTATCCTACCACCCGTGGCAAGCAGCAGCCAACGCCGGCAAGGGCACGGAGGCCATGACTGAAACAGAGTAGGACAACCATCCCGGTTGTCCCACCCGGCCCTGGGCAAATGTAGGCCGACTCTGCGAGTCGGCGTCCGGGACCGCGCCGACACAAAGCGCCAGCCCACAACTGTCCGGCGGCCCAAAACATTCACCGGCCACCGGCACGGGCCGCGCGTTTCCACTTTCATCCGCGGCGGCCGGCGTGGTATTGTGCGGCGCAATCCATGTTGCCGCTCCACGACACGATTCCGAGCCGCTCGACGCCGGTAATGACCCGCGCGCTGATCCTGATCAATGCGTTGGTCTTTTTCTTTGAGCTGGCTCTGCCCGAACACGCGCTCGAGGCATTCATTCATCTGTTCGGCATTGTGCCGGCCCGCTACACGCATCCGGAATGGGCGGCTTGGGTCGGATTTCCCGTGGACGATTATTGGCCGCTGCTCACCCACCAATTCCTGCACGGCGGCTGGACGCATTTCCTCGGCAACATGTGGACGCTCTGGATTTTCGGCGACAATGTCGAAGACCGCATGGGCCGGGCGCGGTTCTTGATTTTCTATCTGCTCTGCGGCGGGGCGGCCGGGGTCGTGCAGATGTGGAGCGCGCCGCAATCCACCGTGCCCATGATCGGCGCCTCCGGCGCCATTTCCGGCGTGCTCGGCGCCTATCTGCTGTGGTACCCGCATTCGCGGCTGATCATGTTCTTCCCGGTTTTCTTTCTGCCGTATTTCTTTGAAGTGCCGGCCTTGTTGTATCTGGGCTGGTGGTTTTTCATCCAATTGTTCAGCGGCACGCTCTCGCTCGTCGCGCCGCAACCAGGCGGCGGCATCGCCTGGTGGGCGCACATTGGCGGGTTTGTGGCGGGGCTGGTGTTGTGCTGGGTTTTCCGCCGCCCCCGCCGGCAACGCTGGCGCCGCATCCAGCCGGACGAATACGACGGCCTCGAATGGGCCTGGGGCCGGTATCGCGATTGAACGGAGGAAACATCATGGACGTGACCCAATTTTTCTGGCTGTTTTTCATGTTGACCGCGTTGCAGCCGGTCATCCGCCAACGCATGTTGGAGGCCTCCCGGCAGCGCCTCCTCGCGCGCCTCGAACAGAAACGCCGCTCCCGCGTCATCCTGCTCGTGCACCGGCAGGAAACAATGAGCCTGCTCGGTTTCCCTGTGTTCCGCTACATTGACGTCAACGACTCCGAGGAAGTCATCCGCGCCATTCACATGACCGACCCCGACCTGCCGCTCGACCTCGTGCTGCACACGCCGGGCGGACTCGTGCTGGCGTCCACTCAAATCGCCCGCGCCATCCAACGCCACAAAGGCAAAGTCACCGTCTTCGTTCCCCACTACGCCATGAGCGGCGGCACCCTGATCGCACTGGCCGCCGACGAAATCGTCATGTGCGAACACGCCGTGCTCGGTCCCGTGGACCCGCAACTCGGCCAATACCCCGCCGCCTCCATCCTTGCCGCCGTCCGCCAAAAACCGGTCGCCGAAGTGGACGACGAGACACTGATTCTGGCCGACCAAGCGCAGAAAGCCATTCAGCAGATGCAGGAACAGGTCCGCGAACTGTTGCTGGAAAAATTCCTGGCCGAAAAAGCCGACGAACTGGCCCGGCTGCTGACCGCCGGCACCTGGACCCACGATTACCCGATCACCTGCGAACGCGCCCGGCAACTCGGCCTGCCGGTCCGTTGCGACATGCCCGAAGACATCCTCCACCTGATGCAGCTCTACCCGCAGCCGGTCCGCCGTCAACCGACGGTGGAATACGTGCCGCTCCCGCGCAGCCGCGAAGGCGACACCCGCCGCTGAACCACCGTGCCGCATCCGGCAACCAATCTTTCCAGTACATGATGCCGAACACGCGCTCGTAAAACCGCCCGCCGCGCTCCCACACAAAAGGCTCACCGGGCTTGAACCACGCCACCGGCATCCGCGTGAACGCCCAAGCCAAGCCGAGCTGGATGACCAGCCAACCGCCGACCCCACCTGCCGGCTTGCCCATGCCACGTGCATTGCGCACCACACATACGCCGCCAGAATCGGTGGGACAAACGACGGAAAATAACAGGGGATCGCCGACCGCCCGGTCGCGTTCAACAACACCGCCAACAACAAAAACCCGACAAACAATCCCGTCACCGTGATGATCAACGTCTGGCTGATCACCACCACCGCCACATCCCATTTGCGTCCGCCGATGGCGCGCATCACGGCAAAATCCCGCGCCCGGCCCAACACGCTCGCATACAACGTCAGCGAAATGATAACCACTCCGATCACCACCCCGATCAACGTCGAAAACCCGAAACTGCCGCCAATGCCCGTCTGCGTGAAATAGTACCGGCGCGTCAGCCGCGACAATTCGGCCGCGCTGTACACCGAACACTCCGGCAAAATCGCCCGCAGCCGCGCCAACGCCGCCGCTGCATCCGTGCCGGGCTGAAACCGCACTAAAATCGCCGAATAACGCCCCGGCGGCGTCTTGGCAATGTCCTTGACCTTGTCCAGCGCCGCAAATACCAACGTCCCTTGAAACCCGCGCGCGCCATCGGTCACCGCGCCGACCCGCACCCGGCGCTCGCCGATTTCCGTGATCGTGCCCGGCAACGGCTGGCCCAGTTTTTCGAGGTCGAGCCGGTCCACGGTGACACTCTCCAGATCGAGCAACGTCCGTTCATCGCCCTGCGCAAACGCCCACGGCCCGCCCGTTAACCGCGGCCGGCGCACGCCGACCACGCGCACCGACTCGAACGAACCGTCCGGCGTGCGGAACAGCCCGTTGCCAATCAACACCGGCTCCGCCCACGCCACCTCGCGCCGCCCGTTGCAACGGCGCAATCGTCACCTCCAGCGCCTTCGCGGTCTCCGTCCGATTCGTCTCCCCGAACAACCACAATAACCGGTGAAACTCCACCACTCCGCGCCAATATTGATTCGTCGAAGATTCCGGCGCCGCCGCCAACGTCGCCGCCGCTTTCGCAAAGCCCGCGCCATCCCACGCTTGGTACGCCGCCGTGAACTCTCCCACACCCGTCATGATTGGGTCTTCAGACTGGCGATCAGGTGTTGGCCGCGCATTGTTGTCATTCTGAGCGAAGCGAAGAATCTCTGTCTTTCGCGGGACAGGCGCTAACGACTGATCCCCTTCCCCTTCGAACCCGACACTTCACCAATCCGATTATGAACGGGCAACCGGTGGGGTTACTGGAACCGGTCAGCGAGGCGTCCACTGGGGGGCGCTGTGGCGGGTGAACCAGTCGTGGATGAGCCGGTAGACTTCGGCTGAGTTGGCGGGGCTGGGCAGGTTGTGGCCGGCACCCTCAAAGACGATGCGGTCGTTGGGCACTTTGTTTTTGTCGAGCACTTCCTTCAATAACACCGACCGCGACGGCGGGACAGTCGTGTCCGCCGAACCGTGCAAAATCAACATCGGCGTCCGCACTCGCCCGGCCACACTGACGGTTGGCGCGGCGTAGTTGACGCCGTCCGGAACAATCCCCCCGGCCGTGATGGCCGCTGCCGCGATTTTGTCGGTGGCGGCCACGAGCGCGATGGTCAGAAACGCGCCCATGCTGTGGCCGTGCGCGAAAATGCGGCGCGGGTCAACGTCCGGCTGCTGACGGAGAATTTCCAGACACGCCAACGCCCGCCGGATATTTTCCCGGCTCGCGCCGACTTGGGCATAATCAATCTCCCCGCGCGCCTGCCGGCCCTCGCCGGGCTTGCCGGCATGGGTGTAATCGGTGGCGATGACGACATAGCCCCGCGTCACCATCTCGCGGCCCCGGTTGGCGGCCATGGCGGCGGCATTGCCACCGAGACCGTGACTGAGAATCACAGCCGGGAACGGTCCGGTGCCGGCTGGCTTCAGCAGCACGCCACTCAACGATTGGCCGTCGGCCAGACATGTCCACTGTTCACCGGTCAACTGGAAGCGTTCAATTTTCGGCGCTGGCGCGGCATCTTCGGCGGTCGCGATGACGGCGGGAACGGGGCGCGGTGTTTCCGCGCCGCTCCAGAGCCGGCGGAGAAATTCGACATCGCTGAAATCACGGCTCTTCATCAAATCGCCTTGCCGGACGATGACCAATTTTCGCGAGGGAATGACGTAGAGCCGTTGTTTGCCGGCACCCGCCGCCATGAACAAATCATCCGGCAACCAATCCTCCTTCACAAGGTCGCCCATCTCGCGGCGGAGCAGCGGCACTTGCTGGAAGACAAGATCGGGCACCGGCTGGCGTAACCACCAGGTCAAGCCGTAGGCGGGGTTCTGTTTCGTGCCGCGCTGACATTCGGCGAGGAGTTCTTTGCGGATGATTTGTTTACCGTTCCACTGGCCGCCCAACCGCATAAACTCGCCGAACACCGCCCAGTCGCGCGCCGTCATCGCGCCCGCGCCGCCGACCTGTGGGTTGCCGTCGGCGCAGCGCCAACGCCATTCCAGCTTGATGCCGAGCGGCTGCAGGATGCGCCGGTTCAGATACGCCTCGAATGTTTCGTTCTTGAGTTTGCGCTGGAGCGCCTCGGCGAACGCGCAGAGATGATACGCGCCGTAGGCGAATTGCGCGCCCGGTTTGCCGGCCATCGGTTTGGCGACGATCTCTTTCCAACCGGGCGAACGGACGGCGCTACCGCGCTCGCCCGGCGTCAGACCGCTGGTGAGCGTGAGCAGTTGCCGGTAGGTGATCTGGGATTTGACCGGATCCGTTTTCCATTCCGTCAACGATTCGCATGCCGGATCGTCGAGTTTGATAATCCCATCCTCCACCGCCGCCACGGCGACCACGCCGACGAAACTCTTCGTGCCGCTGGCCAACATCTGGGCGCGGTCTTTGCCGCCGCCGTTGGCATAGCTTTCGAATACAATCTTGCCATCCAAGAGGACGACCATCGCTTGACCGCCGCAAGACTCACTGTAACGTCGCGCCGCCTCCAACTGTTCGGGCGTGGGCGACGTTGCCTGCCCCGCAAGCGTCAGGCAGGTGAAGATGGTGGAGAGAGTGATGGCGGTGATGGTTTTCATCCGTCCTTGTTATGTTCCGGAAAAATTAACACCTTACCGGTCCATTCGTTTTGTTTGAGTTTGTCAAAGTACCAGACGGCGGTTGCCAGCAGAAGGTTACACTGCAAGTTTTGATGGGGTGCGTTTTGTAGATGCTATGCGGGCCGCTGAGGTTGTGGCACACAGTGCCGTGGCGGCGACATGGGACGTCGCTGCCACGAACTATCAACCCCGAAAGGATGACACCGCTGACAACCTCAACAGCCGCACCAGAAGTTCTATTCATAGCCATGGAGTTGAGTCAACGTTCAGCAATGGCTCGAAGATTCGCCAGGTCAACGTGCCCGCGGGCGATTGGACCGGGCTGGCCGAGCAACTCACGCGCGCCAAGGCCAAACTCGGCCTGCCGGCCGACACGCCGGTCCGCGCTTGCTACGAAGCGGGGCGGGATGGGTTCTGGATTCATCGGCGGTTGCTTGACACCTCCCGGACAAAGTTACTAGGATTCGCCCCCGAAGCGATGGAGTCCGCTTTACAATCGCGCCGTCGCAGCGGGGCTGATGACTCCTACCCGTTGGAACAATCATGATGCTCAACGTGTTGAATACTCGCCCTCGGCGGCGCGTTGCAGGATGCACACCGCGCAAATCCTGCGCCGCAGTGAAGATTTGCCGGTGCTCATTGAGATGGTGGACCAGGAGGAAAAAAATCGCCGCGTTCCTCCCGGTGTTGGAAGAGATGATGGCCGGTGAAGCGCTGATGGTGAAATAGAACCTGGCAGTTGCGATGGCGACACACAACCAACCTCATCCCCGCTGGCCGCTGAACGAATCGCAGCGGCGCACGATTGCCATCACTCTGGCCGGAATCGAACGGGATCTGCACCAGGTCGCCGCTGCCGCCCGGCAACACCCCCGCGACAGCCGGATGGTCCGCTATGTCGAGCCGGTCCCGGCTGAAGTCGCCGCGACACTGCGCCGGTCGCTCGCGGAAATTCAACACCAGTTAGGCCAGATCGCCGATGACCTTCATCTGCCGCCCCAAGAAGACTCCATCACCCGGTTGCTCACCTCCGCCCTGCTGCTCGACGAAGTCGCTGTGGAAGAAATCGAGCCGCGCCGGCTGCGCGGGTACGGCGAGGTGGACGCCGCCACCGCCGCTTATTTGAACCGCGAACTCCCCAAACTTCGCGCCCAACTCGCCGCCCTCGGCCAACTCCTGGCCCGGCCGCCGTCATGAAATTGATCGGCCGCGAAAAGGAATTGGCGATCGTGCGCGAGCATGTGCGCGCCGGCCGGAATCTCGCGGTGGTCGGGCCGGCCGGCGTGGGGAAAACGGCGCTGGTGCGGGAAGCGGTCCCGGCCGCGCGGTATTGCGCGGACAGCTCGACGGTGAAGACGGTGTGCGAGTCGCTCGGATTTCACGCGCCCGACAACATCGCCCGCAAACGCGCCTTACTCCGGGCAACGGCCGGGGGGCACAGTGCTTCGTGTTCGATCATGTCGGGCACGTCGCGCCGAAGTTGCTGTCGTTGCTGGAACTCATTCATGAATCGCATCCGATGATCGTGGTGACCCGCAGCCTCGCGTGGAAAGAGGTCGGCCACTTGAAAATGATCCTGTGGGATTTCGACACGCTCGAATTGCGCAACTTGCCGGAACGCGAAGCTTGCCGGCTGGCTGACCGGGAGACGGCCCGGCTGGGAATCAAGGTGCCGGCGCAGGATTTGTGGCGGTTGGCGCACGGCCACCCCGGGCGAATCCTGGAACTGTGCGCGCAAGCGACCAAAGGCCGGTATGTCTCGGCGCAACTGCTCGACTTGGACTGCCGCATTGCTAAACTGAGGCCGGCATGAAACGCACGCCCTGGCTCAACCGCACCGTGCTCGGCATCGGGCTGGCGTCGCTGTTGAGCGACACGGCCCACGAAATCGCCACGACGATCCTGCCGGCGTTTCTGGCGACAATGGGTGCGGCGGCGGCGTGGCTCGGCTTGATCGAGGGCGTTTCCGACGGGCTGTCGAGCTTTGCCAAGATGGGGTCGGGGTATTTCACCGATCAGATGCGCCGGCGCAAACCGATCGCGGTGCTCGGCTACGTGGTCACGGCGGTCGGCACGGCCTGTTTCGGGTTGGCGACGCAGGCGTGGCACGTGTTGGTCTGCCGGGCGGGCGCGTGGCTGGGACGCGGCGTGCGGACGCCGGTGCGGAAGGCGTTGCTCGCGGCGGCGGTGTCGCCGGCGACGTACGGGCGGGCGTTCGGGTTCGAGCGGATGATGGACACCTGCGGCGCGATCATCGGCCCGGCTTCCGCGACGGCGTTGTTGGTGGCCTGTCAGCACAACTATTCGCGGGTCTTTTTTCTGACGCTGATACCGGGCTTGTTGGCGGCCGCGGCGGTCGCGTTTTTGGTGAAGGAGAAAGAGCGGACGCCTGTGCCCTACATTTCGTTCGGCGACCGGCTCGGCGCGTTGCCGAAGACGTACCGGAAGTTCCTGCTGGCGGTCGGCTTGTTCGGGGCCGGTGATTTTGCGCACACGATGTTGATCTTGTTGGCGACGCAGAAGCTCGCGCCGGTGTACGGTGCCGGCAAGGCGGCGACCCTGGCGGTGTCGCTGTATGTTTTGCACAACGTGCTGTACGCCGGTTTCGCCTTCGTGGCCGGCTGGCTGGCGGATCATTTCAACAAACGCGCGTTGCTGGCCGGTGGGTACGGGCTGGCGGCGGTGACCGGACTGTTGCTGGTGTGCGCGCCGTTGAACTTGCCGGTGCTCGCGCTGGTGTTTGTGCTGGCCGGTATCTTTGTGGCGACCGAGGAGGCGCTGGAGGATTCGCTGGCGGCGGAACTGGTGGACAAAGAGCATCACGGCATGGGCTTCGGCGTGCTGGCCACCGTCAACGGCGTCGGCGATTTCCTCAGCAGTCTCGTCGTGGGCCTGCTGTGGACGGCGTTCGGCACGTCGGTGGCCTTTGCGTACAGCACGGTGTTGTTTCTGGCCGGGGCGTGGTTGCTCTGGCGGATGAAAGGACGGGCACAATGAAACGCATCGGCATCCTGACCGCCGGCGGTGATACGCCGGCCTTGAACGCGACGATCGCCGGGGCGGTGGAACGCGCCAATCGCGCGCGTGTGGAAGTTTATGGGCTGATCAAGGGGTTCAGCAGTTTGTTGAATCCCCGGCTGCCGCACGTGCATTTGAATCCGTTGTTTCAGACCATTCCGGAATTGGACGCGACGGTGGGCGGCACATTGTTGGGAGCGTCGCGGGATTATCTGCCCGGTGACGATCCGCGCGTGGCGGGCGAAATCGCCGGCCGGCTGCACAAATTGGGCATCGAGGGGTTGGTGTGCATTGGCGGCGACGGGACGATGAACGGGATGCAACCGTTGGTGGATCATCTGCCGACGGTGCTCGCGCCGAAGACGATTGATAACGACCTTGGCCTGAATCACCGGGACGAGCCCAACGAATGGCTGCGGGTGCCGTCCGACAAGCCCCCCGGCTACGTGTATCAACGGTTGCCGTCGCACACGGATTTTGATCTGGAACGCATGGTCAACTTCGTCACGCCCGGCTACGCTACCGCCGTCTATGTTGCCGCCAGCGGCGTCGAACGCGTGCGCACCACCGCCGAGAGTCACCGTCGGATTGCCATTGTCGAGGTCATGGGCCGGCATTCCGGCTACATCGCGCTCGGCGCGGCCTACGGCCAACCGGACATCATCCTCGTGCCGGAACACCGGTTCGACCTGCGCCGGTTGGTCGAGCGCATCCGGCAACTCTACGAACTGCAGAAGAACGTCGTCATCGTCTGCGGCGAGGGCATTGTGGACTCCCAGGGCCGGGAGCTGGCATCGGAATCCACCAGCACCGATCCGGCCGGCAATAAAATCCTCAGCGGCGCCGCCGAGGCGCTCCGCCAGATGCTGATCGAGCAATTCGAGGATCAGTATTTCAAGGAATTCCGCCGCGGCCGATCCGCCCGCGAGGCGATCTTCACCCGGAAAATCGGCCACACCCAGCGCGGCGGCCGGCCGCTGCTGTTTGACCGGTTCAGCGCCGCGCAGCTCGGCGGCAAAGCGGTGGAATTATTGTTGGAAGGGCAAAACAACGCCGTCGCCGTCCTCCAATGGAACCGCGCGCAGGGGTTTTACCTCGACAGTTTTCCCGGCAACGGGTTGCGCGACCGCTGGGGGCACATCCACGCCCGGCAATTGCATCCGAGTTTTTACGACCCCGACCGGATGAAACCCTCGCGGACCGGCGCGGAGTATCTGCTGGAGATCTTCCGCAAGGCCATCGGCTCCGACGACATGGAATACGTGCGCCAGACCCTGTTTGCGCCGCGCAAGCTGCTCGAACCGTATCACTCGTTGAACGCCGACATTCACAAACGCATCCGCTATTTGGAAACCTGAAGCATCACGGTTCTGGCGGCAAAAGTTGGCGAGCGCGGGCGGGCGGTTCCGTTTGGCTCCAGAGCACCGGATTCAACGGAGTGGCAATCACCTCGCCCACCTTCGCCCCCGGGCACCAGTGGTCCCGGTCCCACTGATGGTGCTGGTGCCGCGGCTGGATGAGACGCATGTCGTGATCCATGTAGATGATCGTCATCACCCGGCGCGGCGCGGGGCTGGAATTCGCGCCCGCCCGGTGAAACGTCCAGCCGTAGTGATAACTGACTTCGCCGAGGTCGAACGGGGTCTCGTCCAACGGGAGCTGTTGTTCCAGCAGCAACTTGCTGATTTTTTGTTCGCTCGCGTCGCTGATTGCCAGGTCGCGGCCCATTTGCAGCCGGTGGCTGCGCGCGCTGAACGCCAACGGCCCCATGGACAACGGGGTTGCCTGCAGCGGAATCCACACCGTGCAGGCGTTGGCGTTGGACAACGGCCAGTAATACTGGTCCGCGTGCCAGGGCGTCAGGCCGCCGCCCGGCTCCTTGTACAACGCCTGATCGTGGTAGAGGCGCACCCCGCGTGTGCCCATCAACACCGCCGCCAGCCGGGCCAGCCGTTTGCTCATCACGAACTCTTTGACGATTGCGCTCTTGGTCCAGAGGTTCATGATTTGCAGGAAGGCCTTTTGGTACGTTGTCCGCTGTTCCATCGGCACGGTCAGGGTGTTCAACTCGGTCACCTTGTTGGTGATTGCGGCGCCGTAGTAGGCCAGCAGGTCAGCCGACAACACGTTTTTCAATTTGATATAGCCGTTGTCGCGGAAGAACTGAATTTGTGCGGGGGTGACCGGGTACGGCGTGTCGAGGTCAAACCGGGGTGTGGTTTTCATGCGAGGAACTTCATCGCTCACTTTGGTTGCCGGGTCAAATCCACCGCCGCCAGACGATTCTTGTCCTTTTCCCGCCGCGGATGTGCTACAAACCCGGCACTGCTATGTATCACCACCGCATCGGTCCGCGCGCCGAACACCGGGAACGGCAAGCCCGGCGCGTCCAAACGGCCGCGACGCTCGCGGCCAAGTTCCCGCAGTTGAAATCGTTGACCGCCCACCTAGAGTACTACGATTCCCAGGGCGCCAAGAAAGGCGCCCAACTCAAATACACGGTCAACATCGCCAACGCCAAGTCCGTGTTCCGGTTCAACTGTCCCAATACGGAGTGCATCCGCGGCGACTTCGATTTGACCGACATTCTGGCGGCCGCGGTCGCGCGGCGCCGGACCACCGTCACCGGCGAACTGGTCTGCGGGGGCAGCACGATCAATCGCGTGCGGTGCCAGAACATCCTGCGCTACGCGCTCCACCTTGGCTATCGCGCCCGGACCTCCGCGAGCGGCCCCGGTCAGCGATGAAAATCCTCGTCCGGGGGTTCAGCGGTTGCCTGCTGGTGGCTGCCCTGCTGGCCGCCCTGGGCCTCGTCGCGCTGCTGTTCCTGCGGGGCGGCGTGTGGTTGGGCGCGCAGGTGTTGCCGTGGTTGCGGCAATTCGCCGCCGCCGCGCTGCTCGTGACCGGAGTCTTGTTCCTGCCGCTGGCATTCTTCTGGCGCACCCGGCGCTGGGCCGCCCGGGGCCTGTTGGTCGCGTCCTCGATTTTTGGTCTGACGCTTTGGGTGTGGGGACTGGTGTTGACCTACAACCTGTGGGGCGGCGTGGCGGTGCTGCTCGGGTTGTTCCTGGTGGGGGTGGGGGTGGTTCCGATGGCGATGATCGCGACGTTGCTGCAGGCAATGTGGCCGACGCTGGGGCAACTGGTGTTGCTGGCGCTGTTGACCATTGCGACCCGGCGATTCGGGCTGCAGTTACTGGCGCAAATCCGCAGGGAGGAGCGCAAGATTTACGAGTTGGAGGTCTGGTGAGAGACCGGCAACCCGCGTTCCGCGCGGCGCGGCGGGCCGGAACGTCCGTGCGCCCCGGTGGCTATTTCCCGGCCGCTGCCGTCCGGAGAAATTCCCGCACCGGCACGCCGGTAATGCACAAGTCCTCGATCACGCCCCGGCCGTTCTTGACGCGCACCACCGCGTAGGTCGGCGCATTTGTCTGCCCGCCGCGGCGGTTGCCAAACTGCCGGTAGGCATCTTCCGCCTTCGGCGCTTTGGATTCGTCCATGAAAAACATGTCGAAAGGCAACCGGAATTGCCTGTTCGTGCCGGTCCCCCACGTTGTTTCCACGCGGAGATAGTCGCCCGTCGCCGGCACGGTCGCCGTCAACTCCCCGAATTGCGCAAAACCGTCCGCATCCGGCCGCAGCGTCACATACGCGGTCGCGCGTCGGTCGAGCGACTCGCCTCGGCGCACCGGCGCTTGCGTGTCCGCAAAGCGCAACGCGACATACCGGCCCCGAAACGCGTCGTACGGATCCACCGGCGCCGTTTTGAACTTGTACACCGTGCCGGTCCGCAGGATGTCCTCGTGTTTCCAGATCTGGCTGACCGGCACCGCCAGTTGCACCGCCGCTACCGCCACGAACAAACTGAAGAGAATTTTCGTGTTCATTACTTTGCCGCTCCTTTCCATTTCAACAAGATCAGGTTGGTCGCCAGAAAACCAATGCCGATCACGATGAACGCCACGCCGCGCACCACGAATCCGAGATCGCTGTCGAAAAACCGGCACAGGATCACCGCGGCCAACACGGCCATGCCGGCGTTCACCGTGCCCAACCGGCGCTCCTGCAGCCCGATCACCAACGTTCCAATGCCGAGCGCGAACAGATACAAGTTGAACAGCCCTGCTCCCAGCAGCTTACTCTGCACGCCCAACGTCCACCCGACCACCGCCAATGCCGGCACCGCGCCGACCATCACTTCGCTCCACGCCCGCCGCGTCCAACTTCGTACCCACAACGCAATTGCCGCCACCGGGAACACGGCCACCGCCGCGAGTTCCACCACGGTCCGCCACGTTTGAATCTGTTCCCAGTGCCACCGGCCATGTGACCACGCGTCGCCGAAACTCAGCACCAGTGACAAGCCCACCGCGCCGAGCGCGCCGACATTTTGCAGGGGGCGTTGCCATGCCGCCGTCGCGTCGCCCCACCACCGTGCCCCGACCAGAAACAGCAGCCCGAACAAGCCGCCAAAGAACACCGGCCACACCTCCAACCGGCCCAGCACCTGTTCCAGCGCGATGCCGGTCGCGATGGACATCGTGATCGCCAGCACCCACGCAAACAGCACCGGCCGCGGATGATACCGGTTGCCCCGGCTCGTCCACCACAAAAACGGCAACGCCAGCCCGAGCAACGGGAAATACCAAAGCCGCTGCCCCGCGTCATGCCCCACCGCCCCCGTCCACACCGTGATGCCGACCAGATACAAAATGGCCGGCAACGTCGCCCCCAGCAGATACGCCACCGGCAACGCCAGCAGTGACCACGTCAGCATGAACTCATCGAACCGGCCGCCGAGATTGTAGGTCTGCGCGATCAACGAGATCGCCACGCCGATCGCAATGGTCTGAAACGTCCCCACGCCTTCCCGCCACGCTGTGCTGGTCCGTCCCGTCCACAACAACCACGCGCCAATCACCGCCGCCACCGCCAGCGGCGCGACCGAAATGACCGCCCGTACCGGCCGCGACAGTTCCTCCCAGTTATGGGCCAGCAGCAAGATGATGCCGCCGCCGATCAACGCCGCGCCGAGGATGCTGAACAAGATGATCGCCCATCGTTTCGCCGCGCCGGCCGGTGTTCCCGGCGCGCCGTAATGTTGCCGGAGCCGCTCGGCCACCTCCGCCGGCATCACCCCCCGGCTCACCAATCCCGGCAGCTCCTCATATAACCATTGAATATGTTTGCTCATGTCTGCCTCCCTCGTATGGCCCAGTCGCAATCAAAGTGGGGCAAGCTTTCAGCCTGCCCATTGCCGGACAAGACAACCAAGCCGAGTCCGACGAGACGCGGTCCTCCGCAAATGGTTGTCCCACTCTGAAGAACTGCTTGCCAGATCCATGCTTTTCTCTCATATCCTACGCGCACCTCGCCAACGCCCGCAACACCCACCCGCAGCCGGTCGCCGCCGCCACATGTTTCAATGTGTGACCGCTCACCACGCCGCCCGACGCCGCAAACACCGGCGCATCCACCCGCTCCAACATTTTCGCCGCCGCGTACCAACCAAGCACGATCCAGACATCGCCCGTTCGCAGGTACCGGGCCGGCCGCAGCACCAGCAACACCGGGATCGCCAACATCGGCCCGAATTGGACCACGCCATACCAGCGCAGGTCGCCAGTGTAATGCCAGTACACGACACTGCCGAGGCCAAACGCGAGCAGCGGCACGAACAACCCCGTGGCCATTCGCTCGTTCCATCGCTCGGCCAGCAGCGCGGCGAAAAACGATATGAACGCCACCGTCATTGGCAAGCGGTCCCACACCAGCGTCGCGTCACACGGGTTCAGGTGATAATACGCCGAACCGAACCCCACCAAGGTAACGCCGCCGAAGAACACCATCCACATCCAGCATTGCGGCACCGGCCGCCGCCCCAGCCAAATCAGCCCGGCAATGCCGACCATGACAAACAGCAGGTTTGACCAAACATCCGCCGCGTGCGGCGTGCCGAGCCACATCCGGGTGTCCGCAAAGCGGTGATAGGATTGGTTCTGCAGAATCGGTTGTCGCCACGAAATCATGCGCTTTGGCTCACCGGTGAGAATGACACCACTCCGCGATGTCGGTTGGCAACAAAATCGTGTCGAAAAGAACCGAGAACGGCAAGTCCACGCAAGCCAGTGGCGTTGTTAGCAGTACGCCCGGCCACTTTTCGGGATCACGAACGGCAGGTGAAACCGCAAACCGTCCATTGGCACACACAGCCGGATAAACCGCCGTCCGCTTGTGTCTCTCCATCCAAGGAAAGCCTCCGTCACGCGTTAGCATAGTTGCACAGCCGCTGCACATTGTGACCGCCACTGCCAAAGTCGAACTCAGAAGTATTCGTTTCATTTTCTTTATCCTCCGCTTAGCCTATTTGCTAGCGGCGTGCCAAGAGGCCGTCAGCTTATGCCGCAATGACTTAGAGAAATTCCCTCCGAATCATCTCGACAATTATCGCTCCATGGACATACAAATTTTGCATGGCAACCAACCTTTCGCTCTCGGCCGACGACCGGGAATTCTTTTCTTTGGTTTCACAGGCGGCGTCATGCAATCCGTTCAGCGACGAGCGATTGGCGATTGATGAGCGGATCACCGGTAGCTCCGCCGGGATGTCCGCGAATGATCGCGTGGCGCGATTGGTGCAGGTGGTCAGCAGCCGGGTGAATCAACTCGAAGCCCAACAGTCCGCCGACCTGCGCCGATATGCCGGCGCTGACCGCGAGTTGGTACGCGACGCGGTGTTGTTCGATCTGTACCACCGGTACATGGACGCGTTTGACCAGCTCATCCTCCAACAAGTCGAGGCCGGTGACGAGTCGCTGCCGGTGCCGTTTGCGGGCGAGGCGCTGGCGTTGCTGGCCCGGCGCGGGTTCGCCAAGGACGACGCGCTCCGCTACTTCGCCATCCTCTATCAAATCCGCCGGGCGTACTACTTCATTGACCGCGGGCTGATTGGCCGCAGTCCGTGCATGAAGGAATTGCGCCGGCATCTCTGGAACAACGTGTTCACGCACGACATCCGGCTCTACGAGCGGCATCTCTGGAATCGGATGGAAGATTTCTCGACGCTGTTGCTCGGGGAGACCGGCACCGGCAAAGGCACTGCGGCGGCGGCCATCGGCCGGTCGGGGTTCATTCCGTTCGACGAGAAACGCGGTTGCTTCGCGGAGAGTTTCACCCGGACATTTGTCGCGCTGAATCTCTCGCAGTTCCCGGAGACGTTGATCGAGTCGGAGTTGTTTGGCCACCGCAAGGGGGCGTTTACCGGCGCGGTCGAGGCGCACGAGGGCGTCTTTGCCCGGTGCAGTCCGTACGGCGCGATTTTTCTCGATGAAATTGGCGATCTCAGCGTGCCGGTGCAGATCAAACTGCTCCAAGTGTTGCAGGAACGGACGTTCACGCCGGTCGGCAGCCACGAGAGGCTGCGGTTTCGCGGCCGGGTGATTGCGGCGACGAACAAGCCGCTGGATCAACTCCGCGCGACCGGTCAGTTTCGGGATGATTTCTTCTACCGGCTGTGTTCGGACATCATCACCGTGCCGCCGTTGCGGCAACGGATTCAGGAGGACCGGCGTGAATTGGATGATTTGCTCGCCAGCATTGTGCAGCGATTGACCGGTCAACCCGAATTGCCGGTTGCCTGGCCGGTGCCGGCGGATTATCCGTGGCCCGGCAACGTCCGCGAACTGGAGCAGGCCGTCCGCCGGGTTCTGCTGACGCGACAATATGCCGGTGACCCGCGACCGCTCGAGGCGGATTGGTTCGGGAAACTGCGGGCCGGCAAGCTGGACGCGGACGCGGTGTTGGCCGGTTACTGCGCGTGGTTGTACGAGCGGCACCGCAACTACGAGGAAGTTGCCCGCCGGACCCACCTCGACCGGCGCACCGTCAAAGCCTATCTCGCCAAAGCCCCGCGTTGCTAACCGGGCCGGCGCGAATCCTGTCCGCGCGCGCCGGTCGTTGCCGGCGGTTGTCGGATTCAAATTGACAGGCGGCCTGCAACCTCGCAGAGTTCCTTCAAACAATGGGGCGCCGGTCACTGCAAACCACGGGATATTGGACCAGCAACGGTCTGTTGACGGTCGCGCTTTTCGGGATGGGGTGCGCGTTGACGGCGCCGCCGCCGGCACAGCCCGTGAGCGAGATGGCGCCGGTGCCGGCGATGACGGTGGCGACGGTGGTGCTGGTGAACCCGGCGTCGCAGTTTGTGGTGGTGGATTTTCGCGGGCAACCGCTGCCGGTCATCGGCACGCGCTGCGATGTGTTCCGGCAGGGGACGAAGGTCGGGACCGTGCAAGTGACGGACCCGGTGCGCGGGCGGTTTGCCACGGCCGACATTGTGCAGGGCGCCGTGCAGCCCGGCGATGAGGTCCGGAGTCCGTAACATGGCCACCCACAGCGAACCCTGGTCGTTTACCGGCGCGGAGACGCGGTGGCTGTTGGCGCCGGTGGTGTTGGTGTTGCTGGTGCTGGTGGCGTACTACAATTCCCTGGCCGGCGGGTTTGTGCTGGATGACTTTGAGGTGTTGCGGCCGGCGGTCGCGCTGGTGGAGCAGGGCAACGTCGGGGCGGCGTTCACTCAGCCCAGCGCGCGGTTTGCGGATGGTGCGGCGGTGTATCGGCCGGTGACGATGCTCAGTCACGCGTTGGACTACCGGCTGTGGGGCGAGAGCGCGTTCTGGTATCACCAGATCAACGTGTGGCTCCATGCGCTCGGCGTTGTGTGGGTGTATGCGTTGGTGGCGCGGGTGGCGCGGCAGCGGGGGCTGGCGCTGGCGGTGGCGGCGTTGTTTGCGGTGCATCCGGTCACCAGCCATTGCGTGGCGCATCTGGCTAACCGCGGGCCGCTGCTCGCGACGGTGGGCACGGTGGGCGCGTTGTGGTTGTTGGCGGTGTCGAGCCGCTGGCACGATGTGCGGCAGGAGTTGTTGTTGATCGCCGCGACCGTGGCGGCGGCGTTGAGCCTGTTGAGCGCGGTATCGGCGCTGGTGTTGCCGGTGTTGGCGGCGCTTTATCTGCTCGTCTGCGAACCGAAGGCGGACGGGCGCCGGTGGCGCTGGGTCATCGGCTGGGGCGGGCTGGCGGCGCTGGTGGCGGTCAGCCGGTTTTTGGTGTTGCGCGGCTGGGGCGAGCCGGTGGATGTGCCGGTGCTGACGGTGGGGGACCGGTTGTTGGCGACGTTGCGGGCGGTCAGCGTGTCGTTTGTGAGTTTGCTGCTGCCGGGCGGGCTGCAGATCCGGCAGGGGTTGACGGGCGGTTCGTTGCTCTGGCGGCTGGGGGATTGCGTGTTGGGGTTGGGAATTCTCGGCGTGGCGGCGGTGCTGCTGTGGCGGGCCCGGCGCGCGGCGCCGGTGTTGTGGTTGGGGCAATGGTGGGTGGTCGTCGGCATGGTCCCGGTCTGGGTGTACGCGGGGTGGACCGGCGCGCTCGCGGCCCAATGGTTGTATTTGCCGGCGATTGGGATGCTGGTGGTGGTGTGCGGGTTGGTGAGCCGGCTGGTGCAACGCGCCGAGGTGGCGTGGTTTACGCCGGCGACCGTCAAGCTGGTCATGCTCCTGATCCTGGCGGTCCTGATTGTCGGCACCCGCGCGCGCAACGCGCTCTGGGCCGACGAGTCCGCGCTGCTCGCGCAGGCGGTCCAACAGTCGCCCCGCGCGCCGGCGTTGCGGCTGCAGTATGCCCGGACCTTGTTGAAGGCGCAGCGGTGTGATGAGGCGATCGGGCAGTACCGGCGCGTGTTGGAACAGGTCACGACGACTGCGTGGTTGCACAGCGAAATGGCGCACGCGCTCGAACAATGCGGCCGGCCCGCGGAGGCGCTGGAGCATTTCCGGCAGGCGGTCTGGGCGGACCCGGACAATGCCCAGTGGCAGTTTGATCTGGCGGCGGCATTGGAACGACGCGGGGATTACGCCACGGCCCTCGTGCATTATCGGCTCGGGGCCTCGGGCAAGGGTGTCACCGCCGCCGGTTTGCGCAACTTCGCGTGGTTGTTGGCGACCGCGCCGCAACCGGAATTGCGCAACGGCACGCAGGCGGTCCAGTTGGCCCAGTACGCCCTGCAAGCCATCGGCGAACGGGACGCGCTGTATTTGGACACACTCGCCGCGGCCCTCGCCGAAGCCGGAAACTTCAACGACGCCGCCAAGGTGGCGCAAGACGCGGTGCCGCTGGCCAACATCCGGGGCGACTACGATCTTGCCGCCGCGATTCGGGCGAGGGTGAAGTTGTATTTGGAGAAAAAACCTTACCGACGCGAGAAATGAAACGGCCGCCGGTCAGGGCATGTTGGAGTTGGTCTGTTGCAACAATGCGTACGTGGATTGACCAATCTTGACCAGCACGGTTACGGCGGCAATGGAAACAATGGAAATGATCACCGCGTATTCGGTGATGCTGTGTCCTGTCACTCGTCGCCAGAGCATCCTCATTACGCGACACGTTATAGGCCACCGCTGGCGAAATTCAAGCTTTACCGAACCGATGTTGCTGTGGCCTATTGCCGGTTCATGAAGGGGCTGAAACAGACCGGCAACTGGCTGGCCACCGGTCTCGTGGCGACCGCCGTCGTGGCGGTCGCGTTTGTCTATGTCCGGTGGCGCAACCGGGAACAGCGCTGGAATGCGTTGATCGAACAAATCGCGCCCCGGTATGGCGTGGACAAGTTTCTCGTCAAAGCGGTGATGCGGCAGGAGAGCGGGTTCGATCCGCTGGTTGTCAGCAGCAAAGGCGCGATCGGGTTGATGCAGGTGATGGAGGCGACCGGGGCCGACTGGGCGCGGGCGACGGGGCAACGAGGTTTTTCCAGCGCCGCGCTGGGAATCCCGCAATACAACATCGAAGCCGGCACGTGGTATCTCGCCCGCGCGCTGGACTATTGGCGGAAGCAAGGCGCGGCCGACCCACTTGCGTTCGCTCTTGCCGAGTACAATGCCGGCCGCGGCAATGCCCAACGCTGGTGGGCGCAGGGGCAAATCACCCATGCCGGCGTGCGGCATTATATCCGGCGTGTGCTGGAGTTTTACGAGTATTACCGGGCGCGCGGTGAATTGTAGAAAAAAGTGAGGCTGCCCGCAGTGTGGCAGTGGCACCTCGGGTGAGGTTAGCGAGGCTAGGAGAAGCGCGCCACCGCCGTGGGTCTGCGAACAGCCTCAACATCTACCAAATTAGACCGTCGCCTCGCTGATTTCGTTGAAGAATATTTACCACAGCTTCCGGGAAATGCCAGCATTTTTTTCGCGAGGCCGGGCGGGTTATCGTGACAGCGCCTGCAACGCCTGTTCCAGCTCCTGCCGTTTCTCTGCGAGCGCGGCGTCGCCGGGCGGCACGCGAATCGGTTGGCCGATCCGCACCACGCACCGGGTGAACGGCAGCGGCACCATGAACCGATCCCAACTCTGGAAGGTGATCTTGTGGGCGAGCACGTAGGAGACCGGCAGAATGGGCAGCTCCGTCAACTGCGCCAGGCTCACCGCCCCTGGTTGGGCCACGTACCGCGGGCCGCGCGGCCCGTCCGGGGTGATCGCCACATCGTAGCCATCCTGCACCCACCGGACGAGTTCCCGCAAGGCCCGGCTGCCCCGCCGGCTCGACGAACCCCGGACACAGACGAGGCCGAATTCCTCCAGCAACGCCGTCAGTTGGCCGCCGTCCTTGCTGGCGCTGACCAGCGCCGCGACCCGCATCCGTTGCCGGGGCCGCCAGTGTTTCCGGTAGAGGTAGGGGAGTAAAAAAATCCGGTTATGCCAGAACGCCACGATGGTCGGGCCGCGCTCGAGGCGGGCCAGCACGCCGTGCGGGTCCTCGATCCGGTAGCGCACCGTTGCCCCAATGAGGAACACCGCCCAACGCACGAGCTTGGCCAACAATCGGTTCACGACCTGCACTATAACCGCCGCCGGCGGCATTCACCAGAACAGACTCGGATCGAGCCGGCCCACGCGCGCGTCCGGCAGCGCCGGGTTCAACGAGCCGGGATACATCGGCAGCGTCTTGACATGGCCGTCGCAAAACAGCGCGTTGGCCCAGCCGCCGTGGCGGAAATGCGCCGTGCGGTCGGCGGGGTTGGCGCTGACATAGTAGAACTCCTCCAGCATCGGATTGGCCGAGGAAGCGGGCGCCTGGAACGTGTTCACCTGGGCGGCGTCGGCGAAACAAATCACCCGGTCCAGCCCGGTGGGGATGTTATTGGGCGCCTGGTTGAACAGCGCCAGGTTCAAGCCGTAGCCATCGGTGATTTGGTCAAACTTCTGCCGCCAGCGCGGCGAACGGTAGTCGTACGACGGGCACACCTCGATGCTGTGCAGCCCGCGAAAGTACGGATAGAGCTTGGCCTGCGTCAGATCAATGTGGCGCGCCCCCGGCGCCCCGCCGGGGTTGTAGGGCGATTCCAACCCGAAGTACCAGAGCCGGTCCCCGCCCACGGTTGTGTAGTAGGGAAAGAACCGGCCATGGTCATCGAGGTACATCTGCACGCAGAAGCTCAGTTGCCGGAGGTTGGAAGCGCAGACGGCGGCGCGGGCCTTTTCCCGCGCCTGACTCAACGCCGGCAACAACAACGCCGCCAGCAAGCCGATCACGCTGACCGCAATCAGCAACTCCAGCAACGTGAACCCCTGGCGCGCGGTGCGCATCCGTCTTCCGGTGTGATTAGGCCACCGGCCGCTGCCGCCGCGACCAGAAACACAGGCCGGCCAACCCCAACCCGACCAGCAACGCCGTGGACGGTTCCGGAATGATCTGAAAGTCCATCTTTTGGAAACTCACATCGGCCACCAGCGACGCCGGCCCGCCAAACAACCAACCGTCCTGATAGGCCATGATCGCCAGCGAATCCACTTGGAACGTGTCGTTCGTGTCGTACCCGCCGCCGACCAGACTCAGCGGCGGCAACTCTGTGTTCAACAACGTCAGCGAGCCATCGGCATTCACCTGGCTCAGCGTCAGCGTGAGCACCTTGTTGAACCCGTCATACGCGAGCAGAGCCTCCAACGTCTGGTTTTCCGGCAGCGCCGTAATCCCGTTCGTGTTATCGCCCAAATCGGAGGCGGACCCAAACAATGCGGTGAAATTTCCCCACGCATCGCTGCTTCCCTTCTGCGCGCCAATCACTGCCGGAGTCAACGTCCGCCCGGCGCCCCACGACGGGGACTGCTGTGGGAAGTAATTGAACTCAACCGTGTGAAACGCGTTGGCGCTGGTGCTCGGCGAGCCGGTCCGGTCCCCGCCCGTCAACGAATGGTTGACCAGGCCGAACGCGATCTGCAGGGCGGTGTCATCCGGGGCGCTGGTGACCGCAAAGCTGAATCGCGTGCTCAATGTGAAACTGTTTGTGTCCGTCACCGTTTGGCCCAGCGGCAAATCGAGCCGCACGGTCGGCAACGATGAATCCAGATGGACCGCCAACGAGCCGGTGGCATCGCCCGCATACGCCGGCGCGCTGCCGGCGTTCCAGACAAACCGGTTGGTGGACGGGTCGGTGCCGCCAATGCCAAACGACCACGCGGCGAACGGGTTGGTGGAAAAATTCTCGGTCAGAGCTGACGCGGGAATGTTGACTGCGGCCAGCAGGCCCAGTCCGACAACGGCGATACGATACTTCATGGATGACTCCTTTGGTTCGAAGGTTGTTTCGGTGTTCACGTCGGCCGTTGTTCTGACTCCCGGCATCCAGCCTACCGCCTCGCCTTCCCCGCCATGGGTGGCTCTTGAGGTTTCGTAACCGGTCACAGCAGCGCCACTGTTGCCGAATCGCACGGCATTCCCTGCGCCGACGCCTCTTTGTCCGAAAGAACTGGACGCGAAAATAGTCGCCCACCGGAAATCATGCAAGACAAATCCGCTGGCGGCAAAAGACCGGGCCCGATTGCCAAACGTCATTTCCGAAAAGCGTGGG